>Ga0153915_10000042_pt1 | contig 119991 bp, 120 predicted proteins | sample Opewatmetagenome_2_FD_107003 | JGI IMG/M metagenome (GOLD analysis project Ga0153915, IMG submission 107003) | Freshwater wetland microbial communities from Ohio, USA - Open water 3 Core 3 Depth 3 metaG | ecosystem: Environmental > Aquatic > Freshwater > Wetlands | place: USA: Ohio, Lake... | reverse complement strand
GGGGAAACACCCGTTCCCATTCCGAACACGGAAGTTAAGCCCCTCAACGCCGATGGTACTGCCTTAGGGTGGGAGAGTAGGTCGTCGCCAGGCTTTTTCTTTGCCCTAATGGCTGATTCGCACGCCGGTACCTACCGCGGAGCTCTGCTCCGCGGTCGTTCATTCGAAAACAAGGATACGGAATGCTCATCGTAGGGAAGATTCTTCAGTCCATTGCCTTACCTCCGGGAATATTCATCATGGGTCTCATTGCGCTCGCGATAATGTCCGCGAGGGCGAGACGAAAGGCCGCGACGATTACGGCGGCCTTGATGGCGATCTTCCTCTATGCCCTCTCGATCGATCCCTGCGCCACCGCGCTGAGCAGGGCGCTCGAGAGCCGATTACCTCCTCTCGCGTCAGCCAGTATCGCCGTCGAGCGAGGGGCTACCGACGTCGTCGCCCTGGGCGGAGGAGTGCTGCCGAGGTCCCCCGAATATGGAGGGAAGGCTGCCCTCGCTGGGACCTCGGCGATGCGCGCCGCAGCGGCGCTTCGAATCGCGCGCGAGACCGGCCTGCCGCTCCTCTTTTCGGGCGGCGGTATCAAGGGCGACGATAGCGAAGAAAGCGAGGCCGAGGCCGCGCGTCGCTTCTGGATCGGGCTCGGGGCCAATCCCTCGCGCATACGGATCGAGACCGAGAGCAGAGACACGGACGAGAACGCGCGATTAGTCGCCGCAATGGTCGGGAAGGGCCCGATAGTACTGGTCACGAGCGCGTCACATATGCCGAGGGCCGTCCTCGCCTTCAACAAGGCCGGTGTCGAAGTGATTCCGGCTCCGACCGATTATCGGGCAAACGCGAGAGTATCCCCTTCGAAGCCCTATCCCCTCGGTTGGTTGCCTAAGGCCGAGTATCTCGCGGTGACAGCGTGGGCTTTGCATGAATACATCGGTCTCCTTTATTACACCGTGAAATAGCCGCAACCTTGTCGATCCAGCGTAATACGTATACACTTGCTCCTCCATCGTAGCCGAAGCCTGTGCCTCGGCTACTACCGGATAACCGGGACGAGCGGGGAGACCTCCTCGCCTGCTGTCTGTCCCTATGCCGGCGCCTTTCGGCGGCCAAGCGCCGTCGTCTCGTCGCGCGCGGACCTGCCGCGCGCGGAAAGGGGTCCTTCATGGACATTCTTAAGAAGTGCTCTGAGTTCGATGAAGACAAGAAAGTCATGGAGAGGGGGCTGTATCCCTTCTTCCAGACCCTCGAGAGCACGGAGGGCACCGAGGTCGTCATGAACGGCCGCAAGGTCATCATGCTCGGGTCGAACAACTACCTCGGGCTGACCTTCCACCCGAAGGTGAAGGCCGCTGCTCAGAAGGCGATCGACGACTTCGGCACGAGCCCTACCGGCAGTCGCCTCATCAACGGCACCTTGAGCATCCACGTCGAGCTGGAGAAGCGTCTCGCGGCATTCATGAAGAAAGAAGCCGCCCTCGTCTTCTCGACCGGTATGCAGACCAACCTCGGCGCGATCTCGTCGCTCATCGGAAAAAATGACGTCGTCGTCACCGACAAGGAAGACCACGCCAGCATCGTCGATGGATGCAGGCTCGGGCTCGGCGAGGTGAAGCGCTTCGTCCACGGCGATCTCGACCAGCTCGACCGCATCCTCGCGAAGATTCCGTCCGATAAGGGCACGCTCGTCGTCGTCGATGGCGTCTTCTCGATGGGCGGCGACATCGTCGACCTGCCCAAGCTCGTCGGCGTCTGCAAGGCCAGGGGAGCCAGAGTCTACGTCGACGACGCGCACTCCGTCGGCGTCCTGGGCGGAGGCAGGGGCACGGCGGCCCACTTCAACCTGATCGACGACGTCGACATCACGATGGGAACCTTCTCGAAGAGCTTCGCCTCGCTCGGCGGCTTCGTGGTCGGCGACGAGGATGTCATCAATTACATCAAGCACTTCGCCCGCTCGTTCATCTTTTCCGCGTCCCTCCCCGCGCCGCTGGTCATGGCGGCAATGGCCTCGCTCGACATCATGGAGAACGAGCCCGAGCACGTCGAGCATCTGTGGGAGAACGCTCACTTCATGATGAAGAGCTACCGCGAGCTCGGCTTCGATATCGGAAAGACGCAGACGCCAATCATACCGATCATCGTCGGCGACGACGAGAAATGCTTCCGTCTCTGGAAGGAGCTCTACGACGGCGGGGTGTACACAAACCCCGTAATCCCGCCGGCCGTGCCGCACGGCATGTCCCTCCTCAGGACGAGCTATATGGCTTCGCACACGAGGGAGCAGCTGACGAGGGCGCTCGACATCTTCGAGAAGGCCGGCAAGAAGGTAGGCATCATCTAGGGACGAGACGGAGAACGGGCGCCGCGGCCTGTCCGCGGCGCCGCGCTTACTCGGACGGCGCGGGCTCCAGGAGGCCGTGCTCGACGAAGCTGTAATAACCCTCGCGCGAGAAGATGACGTGGTCCAGGAGGGCGATGCCGAGCGTGTCGGCGGCCTCCTTGAGCCTTCCCGTGATCTCGCGGTCCTCGGCGCTGGGATCGAGCCTGCCCGACGGGTGGTTGTGCGCCACCACGACGGCGCAGGCGCGGTCGGTGATCGGGTCCGCGAAGACTTCCCTGGGGTGGACTACGGTCCTGTTCACTAACCCTACAGAGACGATTCTCGCGGCGATGAGTTCATGGGCGCCGTTCAGCGAGCAGCAGATGAATCTTTCCTGCTTGCGGTCCGACCAATGCGCGACGATCGGCCAGACGTCCCCCGGCGAGCCGATCTTGAGGTCTCGCGCGCCGAAAAACCTGCGGCCGAGCTCGAGCGCGGCGTAAAGAGCGCAGGCCTTGGCCTCGCCGACGCCCGAGAGCCTGCCGAGGGCCTCGGCCGGCGGCAGCGTCCTCGCCGAATCGATGAGGCTGAGCACTTCCTGGGCGAGCTCGGCTACGCGCTTGCCCTTGGTACCCGTTCCCAGGAGCGCCGCGACGAGCTCGGCGTCCGACAGGGAGGAGGCGCCTTCGCGGCAGATTCTCTCGCGTACGTCCGGGCGCTCTCGGGCGCGAGAGCGCCCGGAGTCGTAGATCGAGCAGCTCGGCATCCGCTCCTCCTCGGGCGATCAACGCGTCCGGCCGGCCTTGACGATTGAGGAGGGTCGCGCCCGCGCTCCTCTTTACCAATGAATTTGCGTCCGGGCTCCCGATTGGCTATATTTAGCGCCGCGATCGGCAGTCCGCGATCCGCCGTCCGGCGGTATCAATCCATAGCGCAGGAGGGGACTATGAAGAGTCTGAAGGGAACGAAGACGGAGAAGAACCTGATGACCGCCTTCGCCGGCGAGTCGCAGGCGAGAATGCGCTACACGTATTTCTCCTCGAAAGCCAAGGAGGACGGCTACGTCCAGATCCAGCAGATCTTCGAGGAGACCGCCAACCAGGAGAAGGAGCACGCGAAGCGGATGTTCAAGTTCCTCGAGGGCGGCGACGTGGAGATCGCGGCCGCCTTCCCCGCGGGCGTGATCGGCTCGACCAGGGACAATCTCCTCGCGGCCGCCAGGGGCGAGAACCACGAATGGAAGGAGATGTACCCCGATATCGCGAAGACAGCCCGGGAAGAAGGCTTCGAGGCGATCGCCGTCGTGTTCGACGCGATCATCGTGGCCGAGCGCCAGCACGCCAAGCGCTACGAGAAGCTCGCCGCCAACATAGATTCCGGCAAGGTCTTCACGTCCGACAAGAAGGCGGCGTGGCGCTGCATCAACTGCGGCTATATCTTCGAGGGGGCCGAGGCGCCCAAGGCCTGCCCGGCCTGCGCGCATCCTCAGGCTTACTTCGAGCTCCTCGGCGAGAACTGGTAAGGAGGCGGATATGGCGAAGAAGAGACAGGTCTTCAAGTGCGACCTCTGCGGCAGCGTCGTCGAGGCCCTTCACGAGTCCGGCTGCGATCCCGTATGCTGCGGGAAGCCGATGCGGCTGCTCGCGGAAAACTCGAGCGACGGCGCGAAGGAAAAGCATGTGCCGGTTATCGAGGCGGTCGCCGACGGCACGATCGTCAAGGTGGGCTCGGTCGCCCATCCCATGGAGGCCGATCACTTCATCGAGTGGATCGAACTGGTCGTTCCCGGGGCCGGCGGACCGGCGGCGGCATATCGCGCCTTCCTCAAGCCGGGCGATAAGCCCGAGGCCTTCTTCCCCATTAAGGGCGCAGGACTGTCGGCGCGCGAGTATTGCAACAAGCACGGATTGTGGAAGGCCTGAATCCCGATCTACAGGAGGACGTCATGAAGAAGTACGTGTGCGACGTGTGCGGTTATATCTACGATCCGGCCGTCGGCGACCCCGATAACGGAGTCGCGGCGGGTACTCCCTTCGAGAAGCTCCCCGACGACTGGGTCTGCCCGATGTGCGGGGCTTCGAAGGAAAGCTTCTCCCCGGCCTAAGCGATCGTTAGCGATGAGGCCGCCGGCGCGTGATGCCGCGCGCCGGCGGCCGCCGTATACGGAGGAACAGGATGCTCTCACGCGAGGATTTCATCTTCACCATCGGCTACGACGGGGCCGCGGCGATCGTCGATGGCCGAGCCAAGCGCCAGTATGGCCGCCTGTCGACCATGGAGCTGGCAGAAGAGGGACTGTACCGCGCGGCTTGCGCCTCCGCGCTCTACGCCCGGAAGTTCGAGAAGGACGAGTCGCAGGTGAAGTCCTTCATTTCTTTCTTCAACGCGAAGGCCGGCACGACCTACGAGAGTGCCGAGCAGCTCCAGAGACTCTTCGGGGTCAACGACGAAGACGTCTCCAAGTCCATCGTCCTGTAGCCGCGCCGCGTTCGCGTCGGGCCGCAGCGGGATCATAGGGCTTCGGCGCATCGCCGAAGCCGGATCATAGGGCTTCGGCGATGATGCACTTCAGGTATTTCGACTCGCTATAGCCCATGACGATGGGGTGGTCTAGGTCTTGGGTCCTCTCCTCGAGTATCCGCAGCTTCCTTCCCGAGTCGGCGGCGGCCTCCTCGAGCATCGACCAGAAGAGCGCGGGACCGAACCAGTAGGAGCAGGAGCAGGTGACCAGGATCCCGCCCGGCTCGATGAGCCGGAGCGCGCGGAGGTTGAGCTCTTTGTAGCCGCGCCTCGCGCCTTCGACGGAGGCGCGGTTCTTCGCGAAAGCGGGCGGGTCCAGCACGACGAGCCCGAAGCGTTCGCGGTCCCGCTCCAGGGCGCGCAGGTAGTCGAAGGCGTTCGCCTGGACGGCGGCAACGCGCGAGATGAGACCGTTCAGTCCCGCGTTGGCTGAAACTTCGGAAACGGCCTCGGCCGAGGAATCGACGGCCGCGACGCTCGAGGCCCCGGCGGCCGCGCAGGCCAGCGCGAATCCTCCGGCGTTGCAGAACGCATCGAGGACGCGTTTGCCTTTCGCATAACGTGCGGCGGCGGCCCGGTTCGCGCGCTGGTCGAGGAACCAGCCCGTTTTCTGGCCGGACTTAAGGTCGACGCCGAAGCGCAGGCCGTTTTCCTCGATGAGGACGCGGGAGGGTACCTCGCCCGCGAGGACGCCCGAGGCCGGGGGAAGTCCTTCGAGGGCGCGCACGGGGGCGTCGCTCCGCTCCATGACGCCGTCGACGGGTAAGGCGCGTTCAAAGGCCGCGAGGATTTCCTGCTTGCGCGCCTCGACGCCGAGGGAGAGGAATTGAGCGGACAACCAGCGGCCGCGGCGGCTCGAGGGGGCGACCTGTAGACCGTTCGCCTCGCCGGGTCCCGCGCTCGATCCTCCGGCCGCGTCCTCCGCCTCGCCGACGAAGGAGTCCACGATCAGGCCGGGCAGGCCGTCTGCCTCGGCGAAGACGAGGCGGAGGCTTTGCCGCTCGGGGTCGAAAAAGCGCCGGCGCCACTCGATCGCCCGGCCGATCGCCTCGTCCAGGAAGGTCGGGTCGGCGCTTCTTGGCGTCCTCGAGTAGATGCGTGCCCGGATTTTCGACTTGGGATTGTAGAATGCCGACCCGAGCGAGCCGTGCCGCGCGTCGAGCACCGCGACCTCGCCGCCGGGCGAAGGATCTCCCTCGATGCCGGCTATCTCGTTGTCGTAAACCCAGGGATGGCCCGCACGGATACGGCGATCTTCTCTCGGTTTAAGGACTATCTTCGCGATTCCCATGTCTTCCAGACTATACGCCCGGATGAAAAGCGACAAGGCGAGGGCGCCGTCGTCGCGCCGGGCGCCTTGCCGATACGCCGGTGCGATGGCTATATTGAGTAGCGAAACGCTTCGCCGGACTTTTCGCGGAGAACGCGGCCTTCGAGCCGGTCTCCGGGAAGGATGCGGATCGGTTTCGGAAGGCAAAATTCGTTGTCCAGTCTTCGTACGGGCTCGTCTCGCCGATCCGAATCAGTAAGATCCTGCTCTCCGGTAGCGTGCGCCTCGCGTTGCGGGGTTTAGCTCTATGCATGCGCCCGTATGCTCGGGCGCGCTCCTGGGGGGAAGTCATGCGCGCATCCATTTTAGCGGCCCTGCTCTCCGCCTCCGCGCTCAGTTCGGTCTCCTGCGGCTTCGCCGATATCGTACGCGGCAACGGAAAGGTCGAGACGGAGCGTCGATCGGTCTCCGCCTTCAAGTCCGTGAGCGTTTCGGGATCGGGGATGCTCCGCGTCCATAGGGGCTCTCAGAAGGTCGAGATCATCGCCGACTCGAACATCCTGCCGTACATCACGACCGAGGTGGCCGGGGGCGAGCTCAAGATTGGCTTCAAGTCCTTAACGAGTATCGTTCGATCGACCAAGCTCGAGTACGACGTGACCCTGCCCAGCCTCGAGGGACTTCGCCTCTCGGGCTCGGGCCAGGCATACGTCGACGCCTTCGCAGGCGAATCCTTCAAGGGTTCTTCCTCAGGCTCGGGCGACGTCAAGGCCGAGCTCGACTACGATTCAATACAGCTTGAGGTCTCCGGCTCGGGCGGGTTCGACGTCGAGGCCAAGGCCCGTACCTTGTCGCTCGATTCCTCCGGCTCCGGAAAGGCGTACCTGAAGGGAACCGCGGACGAGGCGCACTTCGCGCTCTCCGGCTCGGGCGCAGCCCTGGCGCAGGAGCTCTCGACGAAGAAGTCCGGCATTGTTGTCAGCGGGTCCGGGAAAGTCGAGATACGGGTATCGGAAAAGCTGAATGCCTCGGTCTCGGGATCGGGCGACGTGCGCTACTGGGGTGATCCTTCAGTCGACAGCGCCGTGCGCGGATCCGGCCGAGTGAAGCGCGCCGGTAGCTAACGAGCATTTTTCCGATAACGACCGCGTCTGCGGCGAGCCGCGGGGTCCGGGCACCCCTCGAGGCTCGCCGCTTTTTCTTGTCCGCGAGCCCGGTCCGCCAGCCGAGTATTCGCGAGGCCGACGCATTATAATGATCCCCGACGCGAAGGGGGTTGTCATGGTCGCAGGAAGGCGGGAATCCGGGTCATCGAACCGAGCGCCGCTCGTCGCGTGCGCCGCGCTCGCATTGGCGGCGCTCTCGTGCGCGGCCCTGTCCTGCGCCGCGGCGCCCAGGAGCACCGCCCCTTCAGGCGCGGTCGCTCCCGGCCTCGCCGCGCCGACCGAGCACTCTCCGCCCCCTGGCGCCGCGTTCGCGGAGGTCGAGAAGCCGAGGTCCGAAACGGCCAAGCCCGCGGCGCCGCCCGCGAAGAAGGAGAAGGACGCCCTCGGCCTCGCCGACGACGGGAAAGTTTACGAGCTCGCGGCGCCGCCCGCGGCCGCCCCCGGGAAAGCTGCGCCTGGGGCCGCCGCCGGCGCGACTCCCGCGCAGTCCGGCCTCAAGGCCGGCTACGCCGACGACAACGAGCAGTTCAACTACTTCATCGACTTCCTCGACAAGTACAAGGACGTCCCACACTTCGACCTGGCTATCCAAGAGCGCATCGTCGTCAAGGTCCGCGACTCGGGCGACAAGCCCGTCATGAACGCCCGCGTCGACGTGAAGGCCGGGACCCAGTCCCTCGCGACGGGCAAGACCTTCGCCGACGGCAGCTTCTCGCTCTATCCCCTCGAGCTCGGCGACGATAAAGCGTCGCGCTACGTCGTCGAGGCGAGCGCTCCCGGAGCGTCCGCCCGCGTCGAGGTCGACCGCGCGGGGCCCAGGACCGTCGTCCTGCGCCTCCAGGCCGGAAGGGCCGTGCCCGCGCCCCTGCCCGTCGACGTGCTCTTCGTCCTCGATACCACGGGCTCGATGGGCGAGGAGATCGAGCGGCTCCGCGCGACGATCGAGATCATCGACGCGAACATCGTCGCGCTCAGGCCCAAACCCGAGCTGCGCTTCGGCATGGTCCTCTACAAGGACAAGCGGGACGCGTACGACACGCAGGTCGTTCCCTTCACCTCGGACCTCGACTCGTTCAAGAGATCGCTCGACGAGGTGTACGCCGACGGCGGCGGAGACGATCCCGAGGACCTGCAGGCCGCCCTGGACCAGGCGGTCCGGAAGATGAAGTGGAGCGCCGACGGCATTCGGCTCGGCTTCGTGATCACCGACGCGGCGGTCCATCTCGACTACGGCCAGAAGTACACCTACGCGAAGGCCGCCCGCGACGCGAAGGCCGCGGGCATCAAGCTCTTCTCGATCGGCGTCGGAGGCCTGCCGCTCGAAGGCGAGTACGTCCTGCGCCAGATCGCGCAATACACGCACGGCAGGTATATCTTCCTGACCTACGGGGAGAAGGGAGAGGCCGAGGGAGGCCGCGAACTCTCGGTCTCGCATCACACGGGCTCCAACTACTCGACCGACAAGCTCGAGTCCATCATCATCCGCTTCGTGAAAGAGGAGATCGCCCGCCAGAGCGACCGGGAGCTCGAGTACGACGAGAGCTACTACTCGGCACGGAAGACCCCGGACGAGAGCCGCGAGGACACGCTCGGCGCGCTCTTCTCGCAGGCGCTCCAGAACCTCTCCGACTACTCGAGCATCCGGATCGGCGAGAAGACGCGTTGCGCGATCATGCCTATCTCCGTGCCCGAGGGCGCTCCCGCGCCGCTCGCGGCGTCGCTCGCGACGCAGGCCGAGTACTTCGGCTCGCAGCTCGCCCTGTCGGCGTCGAAGGCCAAGCTCTTCACCCTCGTGGAGCGGAAGGACCTACAGAAGGTGCTGGGCGAGCTCGAGCTGCAGCTCTCCGCGCTCGCCGACGAAGAGAGCGCCGCGAAGGTGGGCAGGCTGCTCGGCGCGGAAGTCCTCGTGACCGGGTCGATCTACGAGAAGGAGGGAGGCTACGAGCTCTTCCTCAAGCTCGTGCGCGTCGAGACGGCCGAGGTGCTGTCGGCCGCCAAGGCGCGGATAGAGCGGGACCTGGGCCTATAGGATGAGCTCCCAGGTCTCGCTCACGCCCGAGGGAAACATGGGGTCGGGCGCGGTCGAGGCGAGCTTGAAGCCGACGGCCGTGTAAATGGCGCGCGCGGCCTTGAGCTCGCTGTTGGTCCAGAGGACGACCTTCCGGTAGCCGGCGGCGCGCGCGAAGGCGAGGCATTCGTCGACGAGGCGCCGCCCGAGGCCGAGGCCGCGCGCGCTCGGGTCGAGGATGAGGAGCCTGAGCTTCGCCGTATCCTCGTCCAGCCGTACCAGGAAGATCGAGCCGATGGCCTCGCCCTCTCGGTCCGCTATCCAGCAGCGCTCGCGAGCGGGGTCCCGGCTCGCGGCGAAGTCGGCCACGATGCGCGCGACGAGCGCCTCGAAATCGGGGCCGTAGCCGTACTCTCGATGATAGATCTCGGCGTGGGCCTTCACTACCCAGCCGAAGTCCCCGGCTCGAGGCTCCCGGAGGAGGAAAGTCCCCGGGCACTGTGTCCCGCCCAGCAAAACCTCGATGCGTCGCATCGAGTCGATCAGCGACCGCCGCTCGGATTCGCCCAACGCGCCGAGGAGGCGCTCGGCATCCTTATTCGAGAGCGAGTCGAGCTTGTCGAACTGCTTTCGGCCGCGCGAGGTGAGGGCCAGGGCCTTGCGGCGGCCATCGCCCTCGGCCCTCTCGCGAGCGACGAGGCCTGAACTCTCGAGCTTCCCGAGCACGCGGCTGAGGTATCCGGGATCGAGGCCGAGCGAGGCGCCCAGATCGACGGCGCAGCCCGCGCCGGACGCTACCTCGAAGAGCACGCGGCATTCGACCAGCGATAGCCCCGAGCCGAGGAGCCCCTCGTCGAGCGCGCCGATCTTCCTCGTGTAGAAGCGGTTGAACCGCCTGAAGGCCGCGACCTGCCGGCCGAGACTCGTTCCGCGCACGGGAATGAGAATTGCACATATGGTTGCCAAAGTCAACTAATATGTTGACGAAGGCGCTGCTGTAGAAATGGAAAGGCGGCCGCGCGGGCCGCCTTCGTCTTCGATCGGATGGGAAGCCGCTATAGGTACTTGCGCCCGACCATCCAGAGCGAGACGAGGATTATGCAGTGCCAGGAGAGGTTGTAGAGCCAAGAGAGGAAGTTGGGCTCGAGGAAGTCGTTGGCGATGAAGACCACGATGATGTAGACGCCCCAGAGGACGAAGAGCGAGAGGCCGAGGATGCGCGTCATGCCCGAGGGGACTGAGACGACGAGCCCGAGGACCAGTACGGCGCCCATGACGAGCTCGAGCACCGCCATGACGAGGGAGAGGACCTGATTGTCGCCGAAGGCGCGCCTGATCTCGCCCCAGGACGAATTGTAGCTCGTGAGGTCGCGTATCCCCAGGACGACGAAAAAAACGCCGAGGCAGAGCTGGAGGAGGAAGACTGAGGTCGACGAGAATTCCGCTTTCTTGGCCATAATCGCTCCTTGCTTAGGATATGGGACAATTATAGCGAACTCGCGGCGGCGCGACAGGGCGCCGGCGGCATAATGAGACGCTCTCGCCCGCCGGCCGCCTCTCCGTCCGCGGGGAGGCCACTTCAATCGAGGCTCGGCCTCGGGTACGATAGGCCGATATGGCTCCCCAGAAGAAGGCAGGCCTCGTCTACCGCTGCGCGAATTGCGGGCATACCGAGCCGAAGTGGCTCGGGCGCTGCCCCGAGTGCGGGCAATGGAACAGCCTGCGCGAGTCCTCGAAGTCCCCCGCCGGCCCCGACGTGGCGGGCGAGACCTTTCCCTTGCCCATCGTCTCGATCGATCCCGGCGAAGGCGCGAGGGTGTCGACCGGCTTCCCCGAGATGGACCGCGTCCTCGGCGGCGGCCTCATGCGCGGGTCCTCCGTCCTGCTCGGCGGCGAGCCCGGCATCGGAAAGAGCACGCTGCTCCTGCAGCTCTGCGCCAGGACGGGCGCGGCCGGCCGCCTCCTCTACGTCTCGGGCGAGGAGTCGCCCGCCCAGGTGCGCTCGCGCGCCGAGCGCCTTGGCGCGTTGCGCGACACTATTGAGGTGTTCTGCTCGGGCGATCTCGGCCTCGTGCGGGCCGCTCTCGACTCGCTGAAGCCCTCGCTCGTCGTCGTGGACTCGATCCAGACGCTCAGGGCCGACGAGGCCGGCTCGGTGCCGGGCACCGCCAACCAGGTCAAGTACTGCGCCCAGGAGCTCTCGTCGTGGGCGAAGGCGCGAGGCGCCGCTCTGGTCATGGTCGCGCACGTGACGAAGGACGGCATGATCGCCGGGCCGAAGGCGGCCGAGCACCTCGTGGACGCCGTGCTCGGCTTCGAGCAGGGCGAGGGCGACCTCCGCGTCCTCAGGGCCTCGAAGAATCGCTTCGGCTCGAGCGAGGAGGTGGGGATATTCCGCATGGGAGAGCGGGGCCTCGAGGAGGTCGCCGACCCCTCGGGCCTCTTCCTGGTGCGGCGCGAGGGAGGCATGCCCGTGGGCGCCGCGATCGCGAGCGTGCACGAGGGCTCGCGAGTCATCCTCGTCGAGATCCAGGCGTTGACCGTGCCCGCCAAGGCCGGGTTCACCCGCGTATACTCGGAGCGCATCGATTCCGCTCGGGCCAGTCGCGTAGCCGCCGTGCTCGAGAAGCACACGGGCCTGCGCTTCTCGGACCAGGACATCTACGTCAACGTCGCGGGCGGCATGCGCCTCGCCGAGCCCGGTATCGATCTGGCCCTCGCCTGCGCGCTGTACTCCGCGCGCTCGGGACAGGCCCTGCCTGCGGACTCGGCGCTCGCCGGCGAGATATCGCTCGCGGGCGAGGTGAGGCCCGTGCGCCAGATGCGGCGCCGCGCCAAGGCCGCCGCGGCCCTGGGCTTCGGCCGCGTCGTCGGACCGAGCGGCGAGACGGAGTCGGCTAACGCGTCCTCGCGCGACGGCGGGGGATGGACGGGAGTCGCCGATATCAAGGCCGCGCTCAAGGCGCTGTTCGGGTAGGGCGCCGGCGCGGGATGCGAGGAGGCAGCAGCATGCGCGAACGAGGATCATCGATGGCGAGGCGAAAAACGATCATCGCGGCCGTGGCCATCGCGGTCGTCGCCGCCGGGGCCTCGGCCCAGGGCTCGCTGGGAATCGGCATGCTCAAGAGTCCCGTGACGGTTACTATCAAGAACCCCTGCAAGACCGCGGTAGACGTGGGCTTTAGTAAATTCACCGGCCTCGACGAGATCAAGGATTGCGTCGAGGAAGTGTTCAAGCTCGAGCCGGGAGCCTCGAAGTCCTTCGCGGGGATCCAGTACGGCCCGTGCTTCTACTACGCCGAGGCGATCGACTCAGCGACGATCTGGGCGGGAAGTATCTCTGGAGCTACGCGGGCTTCCCGGGGAACAAAAGCATCCTCGCGAAGGCCTTCTACCTCGACCAGGACATCCCGAAGGCCGCGGAGCGGACGATCGAGCTGAGTCCGGATAACGCGTGGATAGACAATCGGGAGAGCGCCCTCGCGTACCTCGATTTCATGCGCTTCGACGATTGGTATAAATGGAAGTACATGGTCGAGTTCGTGCGCTGCGCCCCGGGCGAAGAGCGCTGCCTCGAGGCGGTGAACTATTCGTCCCAGCCCCTTCGGCTCTTCATCAACAGCAGCTTCTACCAGAAGGGCGATTTCGGGGCGAGCGGCGAGCTCAACAAGTACGCGACGGTCCCCGCGGGAGGAACCGAGAAGCTGAGGCTGTCGGCTTCTCAAGAGCCGGGGCCGCTGTATTGGCGCGGAACGGATAACGTTACGGGGAAGGCGAGCGATTTCGGCGGCGTGCCCGCGCCGCGTCTGGCCGAGATGCCGATCATCAAAGGCCGCAAGACGAGGATGGTGTTCACGGACGGGCGGGCCATGGGCTCGGGCCGGTACATCTTCATGCTCCTCAACAGGTCGAGCAGTATCGCCGACGTCGATATCCAGTACGCTCCATACCCCGGGGATAGCGGCCATCAGACGGCGCGCCTCGTACCCGGAGAGGATCTCAGCATCACGACTCCGAGTCCGCGCGTCTCCTAAGCAGGAACCTGGTCGATTAGCGCGCGCTCGACGGAACGCTGTCGCCGCTCGCCCTGTACTCCGGGTAACCCTCGGCCTATACTCGAAGCGAGAGGTTCCCCGGCATGAAATTCCAACACGCGGGCAAGAGGCTCTCGGGCCTCGTCGCGCCGCTCTCCGCGCTCCGCAGCGAGTCATCGCCCGGCTGCGGCGAATTCCCCGATCTCGCGGCGGCGGGCGACCTGGCCGCGTCGTGGGACTTCAGCCTCGTGCAGCTCCTTCCCGTGAACGACTCGGGCTTCCAGGAGTCGCCGTACTTCGCCCTGTCGGCCTTCGCCCTCAATCCGATCTACCTGCGGATCGGCGATCTGCCCGAGCTGCGGGGAGGCGGCGCCGCGGAGCTGCGAGCCGAGGCGCAGAGGCTCGTCGATCGCTTCGGCGGATCGGAGCGCGTGCCCTATAGGCCGCTTCTAGCCGCCAAGCTCGAGCTTCTGCGGAAAGCATGGGACGTATCGCGCGTCGCTCGGAGCGGCACGGCCGCAGACTCCGCCGCGCTCGACGCGTGGATCGAGGCAAACCCGTGGTCGAAGGCCTACGCGGCCTTCGTCGCCCTGAAGGCCGCGAATCGCGAGCTGCCCTGGTGGGAGTGGAAGGACCATCGGGACCCTTCGGCCGGGGACATCGAGCTTCTGTGGCGGGACGAGGCCCTCCGCGACGAGCTGAGGTTCAGGACGTGGATCCAGATGCGCGCCGAGGAGCAGTTTCGCGCGGCCGCGGGGCATCTCGCCTCCGCGGGCATCGCGCTGATGGGCGACATTCCGATCCTCATGAACCTGGACTCGGCGGACGTCTGGTCGCGCAGGCGTTTCTTCAGGCTCGACCTCGCGGCGGGCGCGCCGCCCGACATGTACGCGGCCCTCGGCCAGAACTGGGGCTTCCCGATCTACGACTGGGAGGCCCTCGAGCGCGAGGGCTACGGCTTCTGGAGGGAGCGCCTGGTCGAGGCGGACAAGTACTACTCGTGCTATCGCATCGACCACGTCCTCGGCTTCTTCCGCATCTGGTCGCTCTCGGACCGGGAGAGCACGGGCTCCATGGGCCGCTTCGTGCCCGACGTCCCGATCGCGCGCGCCGAGCTCGAGGAGCTGGGCTTCACGGCCGAGCGGGTCCGATGGCTATCCCGGCCCCACGTGCCGACCTGGCGCCTCGTCCAGGCCGCGGGCGAATCGGCCGCCAAGGGCGCGGTCTTCGCCGCCCTGTCGCGGATCGGCGACGAGGAGCTCTACCTCTTCAAGGATTCGATACGCGGAGAGAAGGACATCGAGGCCCTTCCCTCGGTCTCGCCCGCGGCGCGCGACTGTCTTCTCTCCGCGTGGAGGGACCGCGTTCTCTTCGAGTTCGAGCCGGGCTCCTTCGCGCCGACCTGGTCGTACCGAGGGGCGAGCGCGTGGCCGACGCTCTCGAACGGGGAGCGGGACGCGCTGGAGTCGCTCATCGCGCGCAAGCGCGCCGAGGCCGAGGCGCTCTGGGCCCGCACCGGCCGCAAGCTCCTCGGCGCGCTCAAGGCCTTCGTCCCGATGCTGCCCTGCGCCGATGACCTGGGCGCGGTGCCCGACTGCGTTCCCGCGACCCTCGGGGAGCTGGGCATCCTCGGGCTGCGCGTCCTCCGCTGGGCGAGGCGCTGGGACGTCGCGGGCCAGCCGTACATCCCCGTCTCGGAGTATCCCGAGCTCACGGCGGCCTGCCCCTCAGTCCACGATTCGTCCTCGTTGCGGGGATGGTGGGAGTCGGAGGCGGATCGCGACGCGACCTGGAGGATGGCGGCGGAGGGGCTGGGCCGAGACCTCGGCCCCTGTCCCGAGCGGCTCGGGCCGGACGGCGCGCAGGCGCTCCTCGAGTTGGTCGCGAGCTCGGCGTCGCGCCTCGCGGTCTATCCGATCCAGGACCTCCTCGCGATGAGCGATTCCCTTCGTCCCGAGGACCCGGCCAGCGAGCGCGTCAACGTTCCCGGCACCGTCGGCGAGGGGAACTGGTCGTATCGCATGCCTGCGTCCCTGGCCTCGGTCTTCGGCGAGAAGAAGCTGTCGTCCCGCGTCCGGGCCGTGGCCAAGGCCCGCTCTCGGGGAAGGCCGGCCCGCGGGCGCTGAATTCCTTCCCTTTAGCGTTTTCTCAGTTCCGCGCCGGGCCCTCCTGTCGTAGAATAGCCCTGAAGGGAGGAGCCATGGCGCCCAGCGCACGCGCCGCCGGCATGATCCTCGGAGGCGTCCCTCGCGACGAGGCCGAGGCGGAAGGCGTATTGATCGAGTACGCCCGCGCCGGCATCCGAGCCTTCCTCCTCCCCGGGGCGCTCCTCGGCGACCCCGTCCTCGCGGCCGCCATCGTCGCGAAGGCGCGCCGCGCCGTCCGGGACGCGAATCTCGGCCGCGCCCTCGTCGCGGTCGGAGGCGACGCGCTCCCCCGGTTCGGGCTGCCCTTCTCGCCGCAGGTTCCTGCCCCGCTCTGCCTCGCGGCTTCGGGCTCCGCGCGAGCGGCGCGTCGCGCGGGACATGTCCTCGGAGAACTCGCCTCGGCCTGCGGGATCGACATGGTCCTCGCGCCGAGGCTCGACCTTGCCACGGATCCCAAGGACGCTTCCGGCGCCCTCGACCTTTTCGGGGCCGATCCCCGGGAGGTCGGCAACCTGGGCGCGGCCTACGCCCGAGGCCTCGCCGACGGCGGAGCCTCGGCCTGCGTCGGCCGCTTCCCCGGCCTCGGCTCGACCTGCTGCGCCGAGAGCGGCGAGGGCGTCCCCCTCGTGGACCTGCCGGTCGATCGGCTGGAAAAGTGCGAGACTCGTCCCTTCGCCCGCGCGATCGCTTCCGGCGCGGCCGCGGTCCTGGTCGGTCGCGCCCTCGTACCGGCCTTTGAGACAGAGCGCGTGCCCGCGTCGAGGAGCGCTCGCGTCATCGAAGGCCGGCTCCGCGCGGAGCTCGGGTTCCGAGGGATCGTCGTCGGCGACGACGGGAGGGAGGACTCGGACAAGGGACGAGCGGCCGTCCTCGGGATCCTGGCCGGCTGCGACCTCTGCCTTTTCTCCATGCCCGAGGACGCGCTCTCCGCCGCGGCCGCGCTCGAGGGAGCGTCGTCGTCGGGCGAGTTGCCCGCGCTCCGCCTCGAGGCCTCGAGGAAGCGGTTGGACGAGTTCTTCCTGCGACGCGGTCCGGAATCGAGGGAGGGCTCCCGGCCTCCCTCGCCAGCCGCGCTTCTTAGGGCGGTAAAGGACCGCGAGGACGGATTCTGTCTACTTGGCGGCTCCTTGAACCTGAGCTCCGCCTCGACAGGAAGCTATAAGGGCGTGCTCGTCGTCCTCTTCTCGCCCCCTGCCGGTTCCTCGGAGGCCTGGGAGGCCGAGGCGGCTGCCGAGGCCCTGCGGACGGGCCTTCCCGGAGCCCACGTGGTCTCTATGCGCGCGGAGCCGGAGCCCGGCGACGCGGAGGCCCTCACCCTCACCATCGAGCGGGCAGGGGGCTACGCCGAGGCTGCGATCCTCACGTACGACGCCCATTTCAGGCCGGCTCAGGAGAGCATGGCCCGCTTCGTCGAGGAATCAGTGCCCCGCCTGGTCGTGATCGCCATGAGGGACCCCTACGACGCGGCGTTCTTCCCCCGGGCGGCCGGCCTCGGGGCGGCCTTCGGCTTCTCGGCCCAGGCCGCCGCCACGGTCGTCAAGCACCTTTCGGGCAAGACCAAGGCCGAGGGACGCTGTCCCGTACCCGTGATCGGCCTCGAAGTATAGGGAGACGACCCTCGGCATTTCCTTGACACCGCCCGAGGGCGCCGGTAAAGTCGGACCGACATGGACGATCAGCAGCCCGGCGCCGGGAAATCGGCGGACGACCCCCTGGGGAAGCCTCCGCGAGGAGCGGCCTCCAGGGCAGCGCGCGCCGTCCTCCACGGGGCGAAATCTTCCCTCGGCACTATCTGGTTTCTCCTGAAGGTCATCGTGCCGGTGACCTTCGCCGTCGCCCTCCTCGAGTGGCTCGGCGTCCTGGCATGGATTTCGCGGCTGCTCGGTCCGCTCATGGGCCTCGTCGGGCTGCCGGGCCAGGCTGCGCTCGTCTTTATTTCCTCGATCTTCCTCAATATCTACACCGCCATCGCGGTCGCGGCGTCCATGACGCTGGACCTCAAGTCGGCGACCATCCTCGCGCTCATGTGCCTGACCGCCCACAATATGATCGTGGAGACGACCGTCATGAAGAAGACGGGCTCATCCGCGGTGAAGATGATCTTCCTCCGGATCGTCGCGGCCCTGGTCGCGGGAGCGGCCCTCAATCTAGTCCTTCCGGGGTGGATGTCGGAGACTCCGTATTCCCAGGCCGCGGCCTCGGGCACCCGGCCTTCTTTCGCGGGAATGATCGGGGCGTGGGCGGTCTCGACGGGTCTGCTCTCGCTCAAGATCGTCGCGATCGTCCTCGGCGTGATGATCCTCCAGCGGCTCCTCGAGGAATTCCGGGTACTTGACCTCCTTTCCCGCGCCTTCGCCCCCCTCATGCGATTCTTCGGCCTATCGAGGGAGGCCAGCTTCCTGTGGATCGTGATCAACGTCGTCGGATACTCCTACGGCGCCGGGATCGTGCTGGAACAAGTCACCTCGGGAAAGATGAAGAAGCAGGACGCCGACCTCTTCAACCACCACGCCGGCCTCTGCCATTCCCTGGTCGAGGACACCGCGCTCTATGTCATGGTGGGCATCCCGCTCCTCTGGATCACCGTGCCGCGCCTGATAATGGGAGCGCTCGTCGTGTGGCTCGAGCGGACGAGGCGCCACTTCGTGCGGAGGTCCTTCCGCGCCGGGACCATCTGATCCGTCCCGCCGGCGCTGTTCTAGGGGCAGGCCGCCGTTGTATATTCGTCCGAGCGAATGACAAGGAGCTTTCATGGGTATAGCAAGCGTCTATCGGCTCGGCGAGGAAGATGACGAGCCCAAGCCCCCCGCCCCCAGGCCCGAGGACGCGCTCGCCGAGCGCTTCCTCAAGACGAGGACCATCCTCCTTTCCGGAGAGATCGACAAGGAGTCCGCCGAGCGCCTCGTCCGCCAGCTCCTCCTCCTCGAGAGCCTCTCCGAGGACCCGATCACTCTGCTCATCGACTCGCCCGGCGGGGACGCCGACGCGGGCTTCGCCATCTACGACATGATCCGCTTCGTGCGGCCTCCCGTGCGCATCGTCGGCATGGGGCTCGTCGCGAGCGCGGGCGCCCTGGTCCTCCTCGCCGTGCCCAAGGAGCGGCGCCTCGGCCTGCCCAACTCGCACTACCTCATCCATCAGCCCCTGTCGGGCATCCGCGGGGTCGCGACCGAGATCGAGATCCACGCCCGCGAGCTCGAGAAGACCAAGGACCGCATCAATAAAGTCATCGCGGACGCGACCGGCCAGAGCCTCGAGCGAGTGAAGAAGGACACCGATCGCGACTTCTGGATGAACGCGGACGAGGCGGTCTCGTACGGCCTTATCTCCAAGGTCGGCGCGACGCGGGGGGAACTGGGCGTATGACGCGCGAGGTCGTCGCCGCGGCGCTCGGCGCCCCCTTCGACCGCCTTCCCGAGGCCGCCGCGGCCGGCAAGCCGGTCTACCGCGGCAAGGTCCGCGACGTCGTCAAGGGCGAGGAGTCGCTCCTCCTCGTCGCGAGCGACCGGATCTCGGCCTTCGACCGCGTCCTGGCGACCGTTCCATTCAAGGGCGAGGTTCTCTCGCGCGTCTCGGCCTGGTGGTTCGAGCGCTGCGCCGACATCGTGCCCAACCACGTCCTGGCCGGCGGCGATCCCGCCTCGCTCGGCGTCGGGCGCGCGACCCTGGTCAAGAAGGCCAAGATGTTGCCCGTCGAGGTCGTCGTCCGCGGCTACCTCGCGGGGTCGGCCTGGCGCGACTACAAGGCGGGCAAGGACATCTCCGGCATACGACTGCCGGCCGGCCTTCAGCGCAATGAGCGCTTTCCCGCGCCCCTCGTGACGCCGTCCACGAAGGAAGAGGGCGGCCACGACATGCCGATCTCCGGCGAGCGGATCGTCGCGAGCGGATTGGTCGAGGCGGGCCTCTGGTCCCAGGTCGAGCGCGCGGCCCTCGCGCTCTTCCGCCGCGGGCAGGAGCTGGCCGCGAAGGCGGGCCTCATCCTGGTCGACACGAAGTACGAGTTCGGCCTCGCGGACGGCAAGCTCATCCTGGCCGACGAGCTGCACAGCCCCGACTCGAGCCGCTACTGGTGGGCGGACAGCTACGAGCGCCTTTTCCTGTCGGAAGAGGACCAGCGCGAGCTCGACAAGGAGCCCTTCAGGCGCTGGCTGGCGGACCGCGGCTATATGGGCGACGGCGCCCCTCCCGCGATTCCCGACGAAGTCAGGATCGAGACCTCGCAACGCTACATCCGCGCCTACGAGACCATCACCGGCGAGGCTTTCTCGAGCGTCGCCTCCGATTCTCAATCGGAAGAGCGCCTCATCGAGCGTATAGTCCGAGAGCGGCTCCGCTAGCCCGGACCGTCGCAGCTCCGCGCCGCGACGGCTCGATAGCGATCTGCCAGGTCGACGCCGAAGGCGTTGACCGCCGCTCGCGGAGGTTCCCATGCGCTCAATACTCCTCGTCGCCGGCGCCGCGTGCCTGGCCTGCCTGTGCGCCTCGCGCTGCGGCGATCCCTCGGCGGCTTCCGGCGTCGGCGGCCCGCGGGTCTCGATCCTCGCCTACAACGTCAAGGAGCTCTTCGACGCCAAGGACGACGGGACCGAGTACGAGGAGTACTCGGTGGCCCGCGGCCGCTGGGACGAGTCGCGCTATAAGGCCCGGCTTGCCCTCGTCGCCGAGGCCGTCCTGGCGTCGCGGCCCTCATCCTCGCCTCCGGGGCCCGACGTCCTCTGCCTCGAGGAGGCCGAGGGCGCCGCCGTGCTCGAGGACCTCCGCTCGGGCCCGCTGGCGAAGGCTCGGTATCGCTATTCCGCCGTCGCGGACGCGGAGGGCGGCCCCTTCGCGAACTGCGTCCTGTCCCGCCTGCCGATCGTCTCGGCGTCGGGCCATTCGGCCACGTTGGGCGAAACCAAAGCAGGAAGGGACGTACTCGAGGTCGAGCTGGATTCGGGCGGCTCGAGGCTGGTCGTCCTCGTCTGCCACTGGAAGTCGAAGGTCGGCGGCGCCGAGGCCACCGAAGAGGCCCGCCGCGAGGCCGCGGCGCTCGTGCGCGGCAGGGTCGCCGCGCGCCTCGCGGCCGATCCCGGGGCGGCGATCGTGGTCTGCGGCGACTTCAACGAGAGTCCGGACGAGCTTCGGCGCGCCGGCTACGCCTATCCTACCGCCCTGGTCCGACTCGAGGACGCGGACCGCTTTCCCGATCGCGGCAGCCGACTGCTCGTGGCCCCGTCGCTCGATTCCGCGAAGATAGATGGCGAAGTCGCGCTCTACAGCCCTTGGGCCGATTCGGACGGCTACAGCTATTCGCACGATGGCGTCCGCGAGCGCATCGACGGTTTCTTGCTCAGCCCCGGCCTCCGCGGCCCCGGCCTGAAATACGCGAGCTTCTCGGCGGTGACCGCTCCCTTCCTGATAGACGCGGCAGGGGCGCCGATCGCGTGGAATTCCTCGACGCGCTCGGGCTACTCCGACCACCTGCCGATCGCGCTCGAGCTGACGGTCGGGGAATGATCGCGGCGCCTGGTCGCTCATCCGCGCGGCGGTCGATTGACAGCAGCGCGACGCGGCTATAAAAACAGTGGCAGGATATCGAGGTACCAATGGTTTTTGTCGCCCTGATGGCATTGTGGTTCGGCTTCGTCGCCGCGCGAAGGAAGCAGAAGTGGTATCTCTGGGCGCCCATCGGCCTGGGGATCGGGCTGTTCGTCGACGCGATCGTCTCTTTCTCGCTCGATTCCTTGGTCCCCGATGAGAATTATAGCGACGAGGTCGAGTATCTTGGCATCGCCGTCATGCTGTGCCTCGATATCGTCATCGGGGTGATCGTCGCATCGAGGATCGGGATCAAGCGAAAGGCGGCGAAGGAGAAGGGAGCGGTCGACCCCGCGCCCTACGCTCCTCTCTCGGCGGTCGGGCCTGAAGGCGCGGCCGAGAGCCAGGCGGACGAAGGGGAAGAGCCTCAGGACCCCCAGGCCGCCGGGGAGTAACGCGAGGAGAATCCTGCCGCGGCTTTCTCGCGCCGCGCTTCCGCTCGGGATCGACTTGGCTTCCGCGCCCGATCGGAGCTATGCTTATCCGAATATGGCCGACGGCAAGCCGTTGATCGTCCAGAGCGATCTATCACTACTACTCGATGTCCACGATCCGGGCTTCGACGAGGCGCGCGCGGCCATTGGCGCCTTCGCGGCGCTCGAGAAGAGTCCCGAGCACCTTCACACCTACCGAATATCGCCCCTCTCGCTCTGGAACGCCGCGAGCGCCGGCCTCTCGCCTGACGACGTGGCCGCGGCGCTGTCGCGATGGAGCCGCTACGAGGTGCCGCGCGACGTGTCCTTCATCGTTCGCGATACGATGTCCCGTTTCGGGCGGCTCGTCATGCGCGCGGCCCCGGGCGAGGACCGCGACGCTCCCTCGCGCCTGACGCTCGAGTGCGCCGACAAGGAGGCGCTGCGCGAGCTCGGGTCGTCGAAGAAGCTCGCGAAGTGGCTGGTCCCGGAGCCCGAGGGCTTCGAGCTCGCCCTCGCGGACCGCGGCACGGTCAAGCGCGAGCTCCTGCGCCTCGGATGGCCGGTCAAGGACGAGGCCCCCCTCGTCCCGGGCGATCCCCTCGAGCTCGGCCTCCTTCCGCGGCGCGCCTCGGGCGGCGACTTCTCGCTTCGTCCCTACCAGCGCGACGCCGTGGCCGCGTTCCTGGGAGGCGGCCTTCCCGGCGCGGGCTACGGCGTGGTCGTCATGCCCTGCGGGGCCGGGAAGACGATCGTCGCCATGGCGGCGATGGCGGCGATCGGCCGCAAGACGCTGATCGTGACGACCAACATCGCGGCGGTGCACCAGTGGATGGACGAGCTCGCGGACAAGACGGACCTCCGCGCCGACTCGATCGGCGAGTACACGGGCGCCGACAAGTCCGTGAAGCCCGTGACCGTCGCGACGTACCAGATACTGACATGGAGGCCCGACAAGGACTCGGACTTTCCGCACTTCGAGCTTTTCCGCCGGGAGAAGTGGGGACTTATAATCTACGACGAGGTGCACCTCCTGCCCGCGCCGGTCTTCAAGGTCGTCGCCGAGATCCAGGCAGTCAAGCGGCTGGGCCTGACCGCGACGCTCGTGCGAGAGGACGGCCGCGAGGACGACGTGTTCAGCCTGATCGGACCCAAGCGCTACGACGTGCCCTGGAAGGACCTCGAGAGGCTCGGCTTCATCGCCGAAGCCTACTGCCGCGAGATCCGCATACCGATGCCCGAGGAGGAGCGCTTCCGCTACTCCGTCGCGGAGAGCCGCGAGAAGCATCGCCTCGCGGCCGAGAACGCCGCGAAGTACGAGGCCGTGCGCGAGCTCGCCTCGAACCATCCCGACGAGCCGGTGCTCGTCATCGGGCAGTTCCTCGACCAGCTGGGCAGGATCGCGGAGGAACTGAAGGCCCCGCTCATCACCGGGCGCACGCCCAATCCCGAGCGCGAGCGGATCTACGCTGACTTCAAGGCGGGACGCTCGCGGATCATCGTCGTTTCGAAGGTGGCGAACTTCGCGATCGACCTGCCCGACGCGTCCGTCGCGATACAGGTCTCGGGCTCTTTCGGCTCGCGACAGGAGGAGGCGCAGCGGCTGGGGCGCATCTTGAGGCCGAAGGCGCGCAACTCCTACTTCTACTCGCTCGTCTCGCGCTTCACGGTGGAGGAGGAGTTCGCGGCCAACAGGCGGAAGTTCCTGACCGAGCAGGGCTACCGCTATCATATAGAGGCATGGGATTGAACGCGCGCGGCCGCATCGCCGCGGCGGGCCCCGCCGCCGCCGACTGGTCGAACGCGCTCCTGACCTCGGGGACCGAGTCCCTCCTCGGCGCGGTCCGCAACTACCTGGGGCCGGTCAAGACGCCCTACGACAAGCGCGAGCTCGCCTCGAGGCTCGAGGCCTTCCTCCGGAGAGAGGAAACCCGCGCCTCGATCCTGTCCCTCGTGGACGCGCTCGACGCCAGGGTCCTCGGCTCGGCGCTCCTCATCGGGCCCTGCCCGGAGCCCGCCCTTCGCGAGCTTTTCTCCGGCGAGATGCCTCTCTTCGACCTGGGCATCCGGATAGACAATCTCCTCGACAGGCTCCTGCTTTTCCGCTACCAGTCGGGAGGCGGCCGCCTCGTCGCGGTGAATCCGATCTTCGAGGCCGACCTGCGTCGCATAACGCTCGATCCCCGGCTGCTCCTCGGCAGCGCCGCGGGCGGGGCCGGCGCGGGGAGCCCGGTCACCGCCGAGCTCGCCGTCGGCTTCTTCGCCTTCGTCTTCCATTCGCCCATCGCCCTGCGGAAGTCCGGCGGCCTTACGAAGAAGGGGACGGAGCGCGCGGCGGCGCTCTTCCCCGCCCTCGCGGCCGCGGGGAGGATCGACGCGCTCGCGCGGGCCTTCGACGCGGCCGGATTCTTCCGCGCCGAGGGCGACTGCCGCGCGCCGGATCGGGAGGTCTTCGCGAGGGGACTTTCGGCCTGGGGGAACGGCCTGCCTTATTATCTCGCGGCCGCCCTCTCGCTGGCCGGCGACGCGGAGGCCGAGGATCGCGGCGAGCCTCTCGCCGAGGCCTCGGTCAGGTCGGCGGAGAGGAAGGCGCGCGAGCTCGGGACGGTGCTCGCGCGGGCCATGGCCGCGCTGCCCGGGGGCGCGGCGCCCTCGCGCTCGGCGCTGCCGCGATGGCTCAGGATCGTCGCGCTGCGAGGCGGCTATGACGGCGACCCGGCGGGCGCCGCCCAGGCGCTCGACGATCTCGGCCTCGTCGACTCAGGCGCCCGCGCGGCCGGCGATGGCGGCGGCGAGGCGAGCTCGGGCGGAAGGCGCGGTCCCGTCCTCGTCGCCGAGGGCTCGCACGCGCTCCACCTCATGCCCGAGGCGAGCCTCGAGGAGAGGCTCCTGGCGGGATCGGCGGCGCGGCCCGCCTCGCTCGAGAAGGTGTGGAGCTTCGAAGTCGATCGCGAGACCGCGAGACGCGCCTTCGCCTCCGGCCTGACCTCAGCCAGTCTCCGCTCCTCGCTCGAGGCCATGTCGGGAGCGAGCCTGCCGCAGAGCCTCGCCTTTTCCCTCGCGGCCTGGGAGGAGGAGTATCGCTCGCTCAGGCTCTACCGCGGCTTCGTGCTCGTCGCGGACGAGCGCCAGAGGCCGATCGTCGAGCGCTCGGCGGCCCTCGGCCGCATCGTAGCCGAGGCTCTCGCGCCGGGCGTATACTTCCTCTCGGCCGCGACGCAGGAAGAGGCGGCCGTGGCGCTGGCCGCCGCCGGCCTCGAGGCCCCGCCCGCAGCCGAGGCCTCGAGGCCGGCGTACGGCGGCGCTGTCGGCGGAGCGTCGGTTGTCGGGGCGGCCTCCGGCGCTCTCGTCGCAGGCGACCCGCGCATTTTCGGGGCGGCCGAGGCCGCCGCCCGGATGGCGACCGGGATAATCGCGGAGGCCGGCGAGGGTAGGGCGGCGCTCGGCGAGTCGCTCTGGACCGCCGCCCCCGGGGCCGCGACCCTCGACCCCGAGCCTCGCCTCGCCGAGCTTCGGGCCGCCGTCGCGTCATCGGGCCGGTCCGACGAGGAGCGCCGCGAGCTGGCGGAGCGCGTCGAGCGCAGGCTCGTCCTCACGGCCAGGCAGATCGCGGAGTCGGATCCCCGCTCGGAGCGCCTCGAGGCGGGCGGGCTCGACTACCTCGGCAAGGTCCGCGTCGTGGAGCGAGCGCTCCGCGGACGCGGCGACAGGCTCGAGGTGCTCTACCGCCTACCGGGCGCCGAACCCGTGCGGGCGCTGCTCAGGCCCGTCAGGCTTGAGCGGAACGAGAAGGGACTCGTCCTCGAGGCCGAGGATCTCGGCACGGGCGGCCCCGCGCGCGTGCCTCTCGGGGCCGTCAGCACGGTCAGGCGCGTGCGCGCATCACTATTTGGAGAAGAACAATGAAAACAAGACAAGACCAAGACAATCAGGGATTCCAGGGCCAGCTGAAGCTGGCCGTCCTCATCGACGCCGACAACACTCAGGCCTCCATCGTCGACGGCCTCCTCGCGGAGGTCGCGAAGTACGGGGTCGCGAGCGTCAAGCGCATCTATGGCGACTGGACGAGCACCAACCTCCGCAGCTGGAAGGACAAGCTGCTCGAGTACGCGATCCAGCCCGTGCAGCAGTTCTCATACACGACGGGCAAGAACTCAACCGACAGCGCGATGATCATCGACGCCATGGACCTCCTCTACACCGAGAACCTCGACGGCTTCTGCGTCGTCTCGAGCGACTCGGACTTCACGCGCATCGCGATGCGCCTGCGCGAGGACGGGAAGATGGTCCTCGGCTTCGGCCAGCGAAAGACGCCCAAGCCCTTCGTCGCGGCCTGCGACAAGTTCATCTACACCGAGATCCTCCGCGAGAGCGAGGAGGAGCGCGAGGGACGCGGCGACCGCGAGGAGAAGCCGAAGGTCGCGGCGGACATCAAGCTCGACCGCAAGGCGGCCGCTCTCATGCGCGCGGCGGTCGAGGACGCGGCCGACGAGTTCGGCTACGCCTACCTCGGCTCGGTCGGCACCTACATCATGAACAGACAGCCCGAGTTCGATCCGCGCAACTACGGCTTCCGCAAGCTCGGCGACCTTATCAAGTCCTCGGGGCTCTTCGATATCGACGAGCGCGCGAGCCCGACCGATCAAGGCAAGCAGATCTACATCCGGACCAAGGCGAAGGGACGGTAGTATGGGAAGCGTGCGGGGACGAGACCTTTCGGAAAGGTCCGGCTTCGGGCGAATCGCTCGCCGGCGCGCGATTCGTTCGGAGCCGTCCCCGCGCCCCCTCGTCCAAAGCGCCCTCTCGATCAGGCGCGCCGGTCCCGGAGACCTCGCGACGATGGTCGAGCTCAGGGTCGAGTTCGAGCGCATAACGCGCGATTCGGGCTCGGCCGACGAGGCGGCGCGCGGGGAAGAGCTCCGCTCGCTCCTCGGTCCCGACCTCGCATCGGGCGCGTTGATGGCCTGGATCGCGGAAGAGGGCGGGCGCGCCGTCGGTCAGTCGGCCCTTCGCCTCGCGCGGGGCCTCCCCGCCTCGCCCTCGGGCGAGCTCTTGAACGTGTACGTGCGGACTGCCTTCCGCGGCCGCGGTGTCGGGTCCGCGCTCGTGCGCGCGGCGCTCGAGGAAGCCCGCGCTCTCGGAATCAAGCGCATAACGCTTCAGCCAACCGAAGACTCGCGTCGGATCTACGAGCGCGCGGGATTCAAGGCCGAGGGCCGGCAGATGATCCTGCGTCCGCTCGACCTCTCGGGAGGCCCTCGGCTATACTGACGCCGTCGGGGCCCGCGCGGAGCGGCCGCGGCCGGAGGGAACCATGGCCGAAGAGAGCGGCAACTACGTATCGGACATCCACGACGCCTCGTACGAGGCCGCGTACCTGAGCCGCCGGCTCGATCGCGCTACCCTCGTGTCTGCCGCGGGGCGGCCGGCCGAGTCGCTGAACGGCAGGTGGAACTTCGCCGCCGACTGGTACGACACCTGCCGGAGGGCCAAATGGTTCCTCGAGCGCAGGACGGACGAGGCGGGTCGGCCCACGCCCCTCGACTGGGACTGGGAAGCATGGGAGCCGATGACCGTGCCTTCGTGCTGGAACCTCGAGAAGCCCGAACTCGAATACTTCGAAGGCTCGGGCGTGTATACGAGGACCTTTCGCTACCTTCCGAAGGCGCCGGGCGAGCGGGCCTTCCTCCGCTTCGAGGGCGCTCAGTATCGGACCTCGGTCTTCCTGAACGGCGAGCACGTCGGCACGCACGACGGCGGCTCGACGCCCTTCTGTGCCGAGATCACCGCCGCGGTCCGCGAGGACAACCGGCTCATCGTCGTCGTCGAGGCGAGGCGGCGGCCCGATCGGATCCCTCCGGACAACACCGACTGGTTCAACTACGGCGGCCTTTACAGGGACGTGCTTCTCCTCCGGACGCCGCCCTGCTTCATCAAGGACTGGTTCTTGAGGCTCGTGCCCGACGGGACGTTCTCGACCGTCGCGATCGACGTCGAGGTCGCGGCTCCCGCGGACCAGGCGGCGGAAGGCGCCGCGCGGCTCCGTATCCCCGAACTCGGCATCGACGCGCGGATTCCCGTGAGCGGCGGCCGAGGCTCCGCGAGGATCGCCGCCCGCCCGGAGCTCTGGTCGCCCGAGCGGCCGCGGCTCTACGACGTCGAGCTCTCGTACTCGAGCGCGGGCGGCGGCGACGGCGACGCGTTGCGCGACCGCATCGGATTCCGCGAGATCCGCGTCAAGGGTACGGACGTGCTTCTGAACGGAAAGCCGGTGTTCCTCAAGGGCATGAGCGTCCACGAGGACCACCTCGAGCTGGGGAAGACCACCGACGAGGCGACGATCCGCGCGACGATCGCCCACCTCAAGGAGCTCCACGGCGACTACCTCCGCCTCGCGCACTATCCTCACGACGGCCGCTTCGCGCGGATCGCCGACGAGGAGGGCGTCCTGCTCTGGGAGGAAGTGCCGGTCTACTGGGCCGTCGACTTCTCGAACCCGGCGACTTACGCCGACGCGGAGAATCAGCTGGCCGAGCTCGTGCTGCGCGACCGCAACCGGGCGAGCGTAGCCATCTGGTCGGTCGGCAACGAGAACGACGACAGCGACGCGAGACTCTCGTTCATGTCGCGGCTGGCCGCCGCGGCTCGCGAGCTGGACGGCACTCGTCCCGTCTCGGCCGCCTGCCTCGTCGACCACGAGAAGCTCGCGATAGCCGACCGCCTCGCGGAGGCCCTCGACATCGTCGGCATCAACGAGTACTACGGCTGGTACGACCCCGATATCTCCAAGCTCCCGCGCATCCTCGAGAATACGAAGCCCTCGAAGCCCGTGATCGTCACCGAGTTCGGCGCCGACGCGCGGCTCGGGCACCGGGGGAGCGTTGACGACCTCTTCACCGAGGACAAGCAGGCGCGCCTCTACGAGGAGCAGGTGGCGGTCATCGGAGGCTGCTCCTACATCAAGGGCATGAGTCCGTGGATCCTCTACGACTTCCGCTGCCCGCGCAGACTCAACCGCTACCAGGAGCGCTTCAACCGCAAGGGCCTCGTCGACGTGGACCGCGTCTCGAAGAAGAAAGCCTTCGGAGTCCTCGCCGCGTTCTACGCCTCGCGGCGAGCTTGAGACGGGGCGCCTGGACCGTCGCGAGCCGGCCGACCGCCCGGTCGGGGTGGCGCCCCTTCATTATTCCTTACTCGTATCGTCCTGAATTATAGACGAGGACGCATCTCCGCGACGCCGGAGATACCGTAGGAGCATCCATAAGGAGGCTTCTATGGTTCTATGTAAAAGAGCGCCTTCGCGTCTATCACGATGTTGGCGGTTCCTGCGATCACCCGTTCCTCGGTCGCAAAAAAAGCGAGTCGGCATGAAGCGTCGTCATTACGGTCTGGGAGAGTTCTTGATTCTCTTCCTTGCTTTCTCCATGGTCGCTTGCAGTGGCGGGATCGGAGGCGGAGACGAATCCGGCATGAAGACTGCCGATCCGTATCCTGTCGAGAGTGTGGATAGTACTGAGCGATGGGAAACGAACCTGATATTCTATCCCGACAGTGCCGATTATGACGAGTTAGTCAGCTACATAGCGGGTATCTTCGGGAATGACTCGAGCGATATCCCGCAATGCGCGCAGACGGCATTGGCGGGTTTGCAGTATCTCCAAAGCCTGGCCGGCAGTGATGGCTATCTTCTAGTTTCGCCATGCGATTATAAAACGGTTTCCGACGCTTGCTTCTTCGAATATACCCAGTGGTACGAACCTAATAGCACGCTTTCGGTGACGCTCAGCAGCGTTAATGAGACATCGGTCACTAAATCGTTGAATGTCAGCATAGGTTCTTCCTTGGGGATAGACGCAAGCGCATTCACCGCCTCGATATCCATGGAATCTTCCAAGACGGTGACTACCGCCAATGGGATCGAAGTCGCCACCACGTATGATTTGACTCAGTACGATCAGGGTAGTCTTTATAAAGTCGTCTTGGCGGGAGAATATTCCTGCGTCCGTTATCATTTCAGGATACAAGGTTTGAGTTCATCGGTATTATCCCTGCTCCCATCCGAGCTCAATACGGATGGGAACGGCTATATCGGCTATGTTGAGGGAGTCAAGGTGAACCAAGATACCTTGTCAGTGAAGCTGGTCCATGATTGAGTCGCGCGCGAGCCCCTGTCCGGAGGGGCTGCCATGGATCATCGAATAGGAGGTCCTATGGTTCCGAGATTCTTCGCCGAAAGAAAGGCGTCCTTGTTGCCCGTCGCGGTTGTCTGCGCTCTCTTCATCGCGATGACGTTGTCGTGCTCGGGCTCCGGCTCGGACGATCCGGCGGCTAATTCGACCGCGAGCAGGTCATGGAGCGCGACGACGCTTCCCTCGAGCGGCGTTTGGCAGGCGGTAGCCTACGGCGGCGATTCCTTCGTCGCCATAGCGAAGGAGAACGCGTCCGGAGCCACGACGAACGAGGCCGCGTACTCCGTTGACGGCGGAAAGACCTGGAGCGCCACGACGCTCCCCTCGAGCGGTAACTGGATGACTGTAGTGTATGGCGGCGAGGCCTTCGTCGCGATCCCGTCGTCCGGCTCGTCCGGCGGCGCTACGACCGCCGCGGCCTACTCGAAGGACGGCGGCGAGACCTGGAGCGCCGCTACGATTCCCTTGGGCAATACATGGACGGCGCTGGCCTTCGGCGGAAGCAGCTTCGTCGCCCTCCCGTATTTCGACTCGTCGCTCGTCGCGACGGATCAAGCCGCCTACTCCGCGAACGGCGGCGAGACCTGGAGCGCGGTGACGCTCCCCTCGAGCGTCCATTGGCAGGCGGCCGCCTACGGCGGCGGCGCCTTCGTCGCGATCGCGTCGACCGGCGCGTCCTACGGCGCCACGACCTACGCGGCCTACTCGACTGACGGCGGCAAGACCTGGACCGCCGCGGCGCTGCCGACGAGCGATACCTGGCAAGCGGTGACCTACGGCGGCGGCGCCTTCGTCGCGATCGCGTCGTCCGGCTCGTCCGGCGGCGCTACGACCGACGCGGCCTACTCGACTGACGGCGGGAAGACCTGGACCGCGGCGACGCTCCCCTCGAACGGCTCGTGGAGATCGCTCGCCTACGGAAGCGACGCCTTCGTCGCCCTCGCGTACAGCGGCTCATCGGGCGCGACGACCGGCGCGGCCTATTCAACCGACGGCGGCAAGACCTGGAGCGCCGCCGTCCTCCCCGCGAGCGATTACTGGAATGGTCTCGCATACGGCGACGGCGTCTTCGCCGCCATCTCGAACGGCGGGTCGTCGAGCAATGCGACGACCAATGCGGCCTACTCCGTCGACGGCGGCACGACCTGGAGCGCCGCGGCGCTTCCCTCGAGCTATCATTGGCAGGCTGTAGCCTATGGCGGCGGTTCCTTCGTCGCCATCCCGCAGGGCATCGAGGAGGACGAGTCGATCCTACCCACGAGCGAGGCGGCCGTTTCATACTAGGAAGGGACGGCCCCGCTATTCGCCTCCGCCGCCGCTTCTCGCCCGGCGGCGGTAGTCGGTCGGCGTCGTCCCGGTCTCCTCGTGGAAGACCTGATTGAAGGCCGACTTCGAGCGGAATCCGCTCTCGAGCGCGACGTCGAGTATCGACGCGTCGGGCTTCTCGCGCAGGATCCGTTGCGCTTCCTTCGCGCGATAGCCGTTAATGTAGGACTTGAAGCTCGCGCCGATCTCGCGGTTGATGATCTCGGAAAGCTGGTGAGGGCTCAGCTCGACCCTTGCCGCGAGGGCGGGAAGCGAGAGGTCGTCCTCGAGATAGGGCTTGTCCTCCTCCATGGTCCGATTCAGCCGATCGATGGTCGCCTCGAGGTCGAGGCCCGCTACCTTCGACCTGCCCTGCCGCGGAGTCGGCGGATTCGCCGGCGGGCTCGACGAGAGGAGCTCGGGATGGCGCAGGTGGTAGAAGTAGACCGCCATTATGAACAACGTCGCGGCGAGGATGAGGGGACCGAGGCCCAGGCCCGCGAGCGCGCAGGCGCAGAACGCGACGGCCCAGGCGGTCACGCCGCCGGCGATCGCGATGAGGAAGCGCAGGCGCCGGCGCTCCCCGGGCCGGCCCTCCCGCTCCCGCTTGATCGTCCGCGCCAGGAACAGGACGCAGCAGACGACGTCCCAGAGGATCGATACGTTCGAGGCCCTCGAGGCGATCGCGTAGAAGCCGGCGCCGCCCTTCGGATAGACGATCGGCGTCGCGATCACGAAGAGGGCGGGCGGCAGGAAGAGCCATTGGTCCTTCCAGGCGAAGCGGTAGTCCGGATCGGCAAGCCTGGAGAAGTAGAAGAAGAAGAGGGGGCCCGTCAGCGATACGACCAGGAAGTCGGCCCATACGAGGTCGGTCGGCGGCGTCCGCGGCCGCGCGTTGATCGCGGCGGAGAAGAGGAACAGGGCCGCCGAATACGTGAAGAAGGCGAAGCTCCAGTAGTTGACTGGCTGCTTACTCTTGACCAGGAGTTGCCCGACCCCGAAGGCGAGGAGCGCGAAGGCGTTGCCCGCGATGAGAAGCTTGACCGCGATGTCCCAATTCACCGTCTATCCCCGTATCCCGGCCGCCATTATATCCCGAAGATCCTCTTCCTGTTCTCGACTCCGACGCGGGCGAGCTCGTCGAGCGTCGCTTCGCCCTCGCGGGCCTTCCGCGTCAGCTCGATCGAGAATTGATTCATCGAGAAGTGGTTGAAGGCCCATACCGAGCCGACGACGCCCTCCGCGGCGCGCGCCAGGCGACGCGCGAGCGCGTCGCGGTAGGGCTCGAAGAGTCCTCCGTCTTTCATCTCGCCCAGGCCCGAGATCCAGAGGACGGGCCAGGGACCCTCGCCGCCGCCCTCGGCCGCGCGCAACGCGTCGAAGAGGCGCCACGCGAGGTCGGCCATGGCGGCCTGCGAGCCGGCGAGGAGGGCCTCGAGTCTCTCGTTCCGGATTCCCGCGCCTCTCGCGAGCAGGGCGAGCTCGGCCGTCTTGGGAGTGTGGACCGGCGTCTTGTTGAGGATCGCCACCTCCTTCCGGAAGTCGATCCCGAGCTCGCGGGCGAACCAGCCCTCTGCGAGCTTGCCCGACTGGCCGACGAGGTAGCGGTTGTTCCGCTCGAGCTGCTCGTTCTTTCCGGGATTGTCCGCGACGAGGACGACCTTGATCTCCGACTCGGGCCCGATGTCGTCGAGGGCCTTGTTGTAGACGATCGGCGTCTCGACGCGGTAGTCGTCGTAGCCTTGGGCCTTCCGAAGGCGCTCCTGCGCTCCGAGCAGGTAGGAGTGCTCGGTCGTCCACTGGGCTACGAGGGAGCGGAATTCCTCGCGTATCGCCGTCAGGGTCGCGTAGGTTTTTTTTCGCATGGCCACTTCAGGATGGCGAGGGGGCCGCGGACGCGCAAGTGGCCGCCGGGGCGGCCCGCCGAAGATCGGGCCTTCGCGAGGCGCCGCGCTTTATCGTTCGCCGTAAATCGCGTATCATGCGGGTATGAAAAGAACGCGCGCGTACGCGCTCATCGCGATCGCCGCGCTGTCGGCGGCGTCCTGCCGCGCCGGGAGCGAGGCCGCCTCGAAGGCCGGGGCGACTGCGCCGACGCGTCCCGGCGAGGCGCGAGCCGCCGCCGCTACGGCAGTCCGGGCGCATACGCTCGACGCCTTGGCCGCCGCCCTCCCGGCCGAGGCGGCCAACGCGGCCCGCTCGAGGATCGACGCGGCGCCGGCCAGGTTCGAGGAGCTTCTCCGCGCGGCCCTCGCCGAGGGCGCGGCCGATGAGATGCTGCTGTTCCCCGTCGACAAGGCGCGCGCCCTGCCCGAGGGCTACGCGCCCGCAGACCTCGTCGCGCTCGACGGCTCGGGGCTCTCGGTCAACAAGGAAGGCCACCGCCTCAGGCGAGCGGCCCTCGATGCCATGAAAGCCATGGACGCGGTCGCTCGCGCTGAGGGCGTGACGCTCCTCGTCTCCTCGTCGTACCGATCGTACGCGTATCAGGTCGAGGTCTTCGGCAGGAACGTGAAGGAATCGGGGCGGGAGGCGGCCCTGCTGGTCTCGGCCGAGCCCGGCCATTCGCAGCATCAGCTCGGGACAGCGATCGACTTCGGCTCAATCACCGACGCCTACGCGGAGACGAGGGCGGGCCGTTGGCTCGCCGCGAACGCGCGGGCGTTCGGCTTCTCGCTATCGTTTCCGAAGGGGATGACGGCCGTCACCGGCTACGCCTGGGAGTGCTGGCACTACCGATACGTCGGGAAGGCCGCCGCGGCGCTGGAAGCGGAGTACTTCGGAGGCGTCCAGCTGTACGCGCTGCGGTTCCTGGAGAAGTACGAAGGTTGAGTCGCGCCGCGCCTTTCGGCGGCGAGGCGGCGTGCCTATCGCCTGATTATCGAATCGCGCGCGATGCGGCTCGCCTCGAGGCGGAAGCCCTCGGACATCTTCTCGACGACCGTCCTGAAGTGCTTCTCGCTCGTGAAGCCGTAGTCCTGGAGGACCGAGGGCTCGATCTGCTCGTAGGCTATGTTCCCGGCTTCGTACTCGCAGAATACGTTCGCGAGGTACACCGCGTGGACCACGTCGCGGAAATCGCCGGACTCGAGGCTGGGCTCGTGGTGGAAGCGGATCGCCGCGATGAGGCAGTCGGGGAAGTTCCATTTCTCGGCGATGCGCGCTCCGATCTCCGCGTGGTTCATGCCGCCGGCTATGCCCTCGAAGGTCTCGGAGGGGATCGCCTTGTCCTTGCAGAAGGAGCGGATCCGGTCGAGCAGCTCGGGGTGGACCGACGAGAAGATGATTTTACCCATGTCGTGGAGCATGCCGCCGACATAGGCGTCGTCGAGCAGGCCTTTGATGTTCGCCTTGAAGTTCTTGGTCAGGTTGTATGCGTAGTACGCGGTCCTGTACGAGTGGTCCCAGAGCTTGCGCTTGTCCGCGGCGCCGTCGTCGAGGATTTTCAGCGTGCCGTAGGAGTACAGGAGGTTCTTGATGCCGCGCAGGCCTACCAGCTTCACCGCGTCGGCTATGTTGTCGACGCGCTTCGCCATCATGTACGCGGCGGAATTGACCAGCTTGAGAAGGTCGGCGGTCATCGCGGGATCGGTCGAGATGTAGCGCGCGATGTCGACGATCTGGCTGTCCGGGTTGGCGATGAGCCTTTGTATCTGAACGATGTTCTCGGGGAACTGCGGCAGGCTCGTGATCGACTTGACGATCTCGTCGGTGAGGACGGACATGGACTCGATGCGCGTGGAGGCGACGGGCACGGTGATCCGAGCGACGGTCTCGCCCGACTCGGCCCCGATGTCGAAGCATTCCTCGTCGAGGCCGATCTTCTTGAGCATGAGGACGAGGATGACGAGGCCGAGCCCCGCGCCCTCGGAGGGATCGAGCACCTGCGCCAGGGCCTCCTCGAGGCTCGTGTACTTGCGCGAGCGCGCGAGCTTGTCGTGGATGCGCAGGTACTCCTTCTTGGTGATCTCGACGTTGTTGCGCACCTCGAGGATGACGTTCGATCCCTTGGCCTGGAAGATTATCTTGACGTAGTAGCCCTTCTCCTTCTGGCGCTGCAGGTACCACGCGATGTTGTCCATCGTGTCCTGCTTGAAGCTCGCCATCCCTTCCTCGTACTGGTCGGCGTCGTTGATATCGAGGCCGCGCGAGTCGAAGTAGACGCGCTTGGTGTTCGCCTTCTTCGCGTTGACCGAGAGTTCCCTGAGGCAATAGATAAGGTAGTCCTTGAGCTTCTTCTGGCCGAGCTCGGAGAGGAAGACGTCGAGGACTTCCTCCATGTAGACTTCGATGTCGTGAGGCAGCGTATAGGTCAGGATATTCAACGCGATCGCGTTGTGGGCCGCCCTTTTTATCTTCGCTACGTCGACAACGAGCTCGCTCGCGGGCATCAGAGCCACCTTTCCACTTTATCTAATCGCGTTCCTCAAGCAATCACCAAAGTATCATAATGTCGATTTGCCCGGTTTTCAACAGCATCCCGTTGCCTTTAGCCCGTGTAGCTTTTAACGGTCCTCGCCATCCGCAGGAGCTCGCGCCTGACGCGGCCGTTGAAGGAGTCGGGCGGGAAGTCGCCCCGGGCGTCGGGGTATCCGGCGGCCATGCCCGTCAGCGTCTCTATGCCCTCGTCGATCGTGGACACGGCCCAGACGTGGAATCTTCCCGAGGCGACGGCATCCTGGACCTCCCGAGACAGCGTGAGATTGACGACGTTGCGGCGCGGTATCATGACGCCCTGGGTCCCGGTCAGTCCCGCGTGCCGGCATACCCGGTAGAAGCCCTCGATCTTCTCGTTGACGCCGCCGACGGGCTGGACCTGGCCGATCTGGTTGAGCGAGCCCGTCACCGCCACGTCCTGGCGCAGGCTCAGGTCGGCGATAGCGGACAGGAGCGCGTAGACGGCCGTCGACGAGGCCGAGTCGCCCTCCACGGCGGTGTAGGACTGCTCGAAGCAGATGCTCGCCGTCACGGCCAGTGGAAAGTCGCGCGCGTAGCGGCTGCGCAGGAAGCCCTCGACGATGAGGACGGCCTTGTCGTAGATCTCGCCCGACAGCCCGGACTCGCCCTCGATGTTGATGACGCCGCCCTCTCCCGGGCTGACCTGGGCGGAGATGACGGCCGGCATGCCGAAGGCGTAGTAGCCGCGGTCGTGGACGGCCAGGCCGTTCACGCGGCCGACGGCCTTGCCTGAGGCCTGGAGGATGATCTCGCCCGAGGCGATCATGTCCTCGAGCTTCTCTTCCGGAAGGTTCGAGAGCCTGGCGCGTGCCTCGACGGCCGCGCGGACGGAGCGTTCGCCGATCACGGCTTCGCCGGAGGCGCGGGCGCGATAATCCGCCTCGCGGAGGAGGTCGGCGATCGCGCCGAAGCGCGTGGAGAGGCGGCTGCGGTACTCGGCGACGCGGGCGCCCTGTTCGATGACCGCGGCGAGCCCGCCCGGGTCCAGACCGAGGAGCCCCTCGTCGCCGGCGACGCGGCGGGAGAAAGCGGCGTAGTCCCGGAGGGACTCGTCGTCGAGCGGCATCGAGGAGTCGAACTCGGCGTGGACCTTGAAGAGCTTCTGGAAGTCCGGGTCGGCCTGGTAGAGGACGTCGTAGCTCGACTCCCCGCCGATCATGACGACCTTGACGTCGGCCTCGGGGGCCTCGGGCTTGAGCCAGCCGCCGGGGCCGAGGAGTCCGTCGCGGCTCTGGATGTCGGCCTTCCCGTCCTGGAGCGCGCGCTTGAGCCTGACCCAGGTCTCCTCGTCCGAGAGCACGTCCTCGGCCCTGAGTACGAGGAAGCCTCCCGATGCCTTCAGGAAGGAGCCGGCGCGGATGCGGAGGTAGGACGCCCTCGCGTCGCCCTCGTCCTCGGGCCGGGCCTCGATCGAGCCGAAGAGGTTCGCCGGCGTCGGGTGGTTCTCGACGACGACCGGCGGCCGCGCGAGCGCGTCGTTGGCGACGATGACGTTGACGCCGTAGCGCGCGAGCGCCGGGCTGCGCCGCTTTCGCCGGTCGTCGCCCTGCTCCTCGTCCTTGAAGAGGAAGAGGTGGGACATCACGTCCTTCTGGAGCTCCCCGATCCACGCCCTGAGCCTCGGATCGGGCCACTTCTCGGAGAGGATCGAGGACTCGGCCTCGACGTGCGGGGCGATGGCGCGCTCGCGCGCCTCCTCGGTCCGGTCCTCGAGCTCGGTCCGCGCCCGGCGAAGCTCGGCGAAGAGCCGCTTCATGCGGTCCATGTGGCCGAACCAGCGCTTGCGCAGCTCGTCGTAGTCGGCGGCAGCCATCTCGCCCGAGGAGACGCGCGCCTGGAGGGTCTCGAAGCAGGAGGTCGAGTCGGCGAAGCCGCCCTCGGCGGCCGCGGTCGTCGCGTCGACGCTCGGGGCGACCACCGGGACGATGTCCATGACCGCGCCGCCGCCCGCCTCGACCTGCACCGGCCGGAATCCGTCCGCCGCCAGCTCGGCCTCGAAGGACGAGAGCAGGGAGTTCTCGCGCTCCTCGGTCTTGGCGGCCAGGGCGGCCTCGGCCTCGTGCGCCTGAGGGCTCTCGGCCTGGAGCCGGACGATCTCCTTGATCGCCTCGATCATGCGGTGGAGGTCGCGCTTGAAGTCCTCGCCCTGGCCCGCCGGCAGCACGAGTGTTCTCGGCTCGAGCGGCGAGGCGAAGTTGTACACGTAGGCGATGTCGCGCAGCCTCCCCGGGGCGTCGGGCTCCTCCGCGATGACGCGGAGCGCGGCCGTGCGCCTGCCCGTGCCGGGCGCGCCCGAGACGTAGACGTTGTAGCCGCGCGCGCGGACGCGAACGCCCATCCTGAGCGCCTCGAGCGCCCGCGGCTGGCCTATTACCGCGACGCCCCACGCGTGTCCCCCGGACTCGGGGGCCGCGGCCGCGTCGGCCGCCCGGGCGCGGTCCGCGCCGATCGAGAACCGAACGTCCTCAGCCGAGAGCTCGAGCGATCGGGCCCCGGCGCCGCCCTCTAGGCGGGCAGTCCCGCCGTCGACGCGCGGGGGCGTCAATTGGCGTGCTCGATCAGGGTCGACACGGGGACTATCTGGTAGCCCGCGCCGATGAGCGCGTCGATGAGGAGGGCGAGGTCGCGATAGAGGTAGTCGTCCCTTCCTCCCTCCGGCATCCCGAGCCGTATCGGGATGATTGATCCCGGCCTCGCCTCCTTGAGGACTTTCTCGACGATCTCATGCGAGGAGGCGTAGGCGTCCGGCAGGCGGGCGACGTCCGCGCGCGTGACCCAGTCCATGGGATCGACGTCGCGGCCGACGTAGGCGTAGCTCATCGTGAGCGCCGCCTCGATGATGTCCGAGCTGACGGTGTAGTAGGGCGCGTGCCAGAGCAGGGACAGCTCCTTGCCGGTCGCGGCGAACCACTCGTCCTCGGCGCGGGCGAGGCCGCGCCGCACGTAGTCCTTGTCGATCTTGAAGCGCGAGTCCGTCGCGTCGACGGCCGCGAAGAACATCGACCCCACCTCGTGGCCCGAGGCCGCGAGGAGCCTCGCCGCTCCCGGGCTCTGTCGGACGAACTCGCCGTTCACGAAGAAGGTGGCGGTCACGCCGTAGTCCTTGAGCGTGTCGAGGACGCGCGCGATCCCCTCGGACGAGTCGACGGCGTCGAAGGTGATGGCTACCTCGCGCCTCCTGATCCTCGAGCCGTGGTCGAAGGCCAGTCCCGTCCTGGGCTCGTCGCGGTCCGGGAAGGGCGCGTAGGCGGTCGCGGGCGGCGGGAACAGCGGGCGCGTCCCCAGGGCCTTGACCGACCTGATCATGAGGTTGTTGCGGTACGCGCCCGCCGCGAGCGCGTCGAGGTACACGCGGTACGATGCCGAGACGGTCGTCGCGGGGAGCGGGGAGAATGAGGACGCCGGTGCCCAGCCGCCCGTCGCAGCGCCCGAGGCCGCGGCCCTTCCGACCGCGTTGCCCGAAAGAGCCTGCATTCGGTACGCGGAGCCGCCCGCGCGCGCGACGATGGAGCCGTCCTCGGCGCGGCCGAAGGACTCGGCCTGCGAGAGGGCGATCAACTTGCGCTCGCCCGTCGAGATCGCGACCGCTTCGATGAGCGAGGATCCCGCGATGACCAGCTTGTCCTCGGAGGCCCAGAGGGCGCGCAGGGCGCCCGGCGCCTTGATCTGCGCCTTCTGCGTCCAGTCGATGTAGGAGCGGACCGTGACGCCCGCATCGGTGACCACGGCGACCTTCGACTCGTCCGGGGAGAGGACGAGCTCGACGGCGTCCTTGGCGTCGAGCTGCCTGACCGCCGGCGCGAGGCCGAGGAGCGAGGGGTCGGAGGGCGCGGAGAGACGATAGGCGCCCGAGGTGCGCGCGCCGTCCCGCAGCGAGCCGGTGAATACCGTGACCGCGCCGCCCGAGGGCCAGAGCACGCTCCTGACTATCGTGTCGCCCTGCAGGAAGAGGTAGGGCAGGGCGGAGACGCGGGGATCGGCCCCGTAGTCGTCCGGGTCGAGGTAGACGAGGAAGAGGTTGCGGCCGCCCTTCGCGAAGATGATGCGCGACCCGTCGCGCGAGACCCAGAAGTCGTCGAAGTTGGGATCGAAGGAGAAGGGCGTCTTTCCGGCGAGCACGCCCATGCCCGCGATGCCGCGGTAGAGGGCCTGGGTGAAGAACTCGGCCGGGAGGATCCGGAAGAGCGAGCTGTCCCTGAGGTAGAAGAGCGAGCCGTCGGAGCCCCAGCGCACGCAGCGTATCCGGCCCGAGCCGATGCGACGGTACTCCTCGTCGAGGACGCGGTCGTTCGCGAGCTGCCCCGCGCTGTAGTAATAGATCGAGCCGTCCTTCTCGTAGACGAAGTTGCGCGAGTCGGGGGACCAGCGCGCCGGGAATTCCTCGACCGAGTACTCGACCTTCGTCGCGACGACCGTCTCGACGCCCTTCGCGACGTCGAAGAGGACGAGCCTCGCGTAGGCGGCCGAGGTCGGCGCCGCCGAGAGCACGTAGGCGCCGTCGGGGCTGGCCGCGCCCGGCAGGAGCCTGCCCTGCCGCACCGAGGAGCCTCGCGCGAAGGCGGGGTATCCCTGGACCGGCGCGAGCGCCGAGAGCGAGGGCCCGGTCCTGAAGAGGCCGAATCGGTTCTGCACTTGGAGCCGCGCGCCGCCCTCGACCAGGCAGAGGTACTCGGGATACACGGTCAACTGGGCGGTCCCTCCGCCTCCAAGGTCGGAAAGGAAGAGACTGTCAATCGTCTTACCGCCGGGGAGCTCCGCCTGGGCGGCGAAGAGGAGGCTGTCGTCCTTGCCGAGGTCGGGCCCCTTGTACTCGAGCTCGGCCCACGCGGCGAGCGCGAGCGTGAGCGTGAATGCCAGGATCGCGATGCTTCGCTTCATGTGTATACCGTCCCGCTTCATTTTCGGCCATCGCGGTCGGGATGTAAACCGCATACCGAAAGCCGGCCCCTTGACGGCTCCGGAGCGGATCGGCTAACGTAACGCATTCTTCATCACCCCGTTTCGCCGAAGGAGGGCTGGATATGGTGTTCAAAAGCGCAATAACGGCAGCCTGGTCCTTCGAGCCGGACGCGGTCCGTTGACGCCGGCGGGACACTAGCCCTTTCCGGGGCTCCCCGCCCGCGCGAGGCCCTCCGTCGCGAAACGCTCGTCGGAGGGCCGGCGCGCCCGCCCAACAATCCCCTGTTTCCAGGATAACGAGCCGGTCGTTCCCGCTCACCGGCGCTAATGCAGATGCTTCGGCGCGCCGAGGCGCCTTTGGCGTCCCGGCGGCCTTCCTAAGGCGGTCATCATGCCTTCGCGGCCGTTCCGTGTTTTGTGGCGGGCGATGGCGGGCGTGCGCTCGGCCTTCGCCTGCGCGCTCGCCTGCGTCGCCCTCGCAGCCCTCGCGTCCCTCGTGGATCCTCTCGTCATCCGGTTCACATTGGACTCGGTCCTCGCCGGCGAGGCGCCGGACCTTCCTCCCTTTCTCGCCCGCATCCTCGAGTCGATCGGCGGAACCTCGTACCTCGCGCGCAACCTCTGGCTCTGCGCCCTCGCGCTGCTCGCCGCCTATGCGGCGAACGCCCTCTTCTCGTTCCTGAAGGGCGCGCTCGCCTCGTACGCGGCGGAGCGGACGATCAAGAGCCTCCGCGACCGCCTCGCTGCCCACCTGGACGCGCTGCCGGCCTCCTACTTCGGCAAGGCGAGCGCCGGCGACCTCGTCCAGCGCTCGACCAGCGACATGGACACGGTCCGCCGCTTCCTCGCGACGCAGGTCGAGGAGGTCGGGCGCGCCGTCGCGTTCCTCGGCCTGACGGTCGCGATGATGGCGAGTCTCGACGGCTTCATGACTCTCGTCTCGGTGCCCGTCGTCCCCGCGATACTCGCCTTCTCGTACTTCTTCTTCAAGAAGATACAGAGGGCGTTCAAGACGGCGGACGAGTCCGAGGCCGCGCTCACCCAGGTGCTCGAGGAGAACCTCCACGGCATCAGGGTCGTGCGCGCCTTCGCGCGGGAGGACTTCGAGATTGAGCGCTTCGACGGCATGAACAGGCGCTTCACCGAGGAAGTGAAGGCGATCATCGTGCTGTTCGGCTGGTACTGGGGAGTGTCGGTCCTCCTCTGCGCGATCCAGGAATCCGTCACGATCGCCGTCGGCGCGGGCCGCGTCGCCTCGGGAGCCCTCTCGATAGGCACCTTCATCGCCTTCGTCTCCTACGTCGGCCGCGTCCTCTGGCCGGTGAGGCAGCTCGGACGCACGCTCACCGAGGTAGGCAAGGCGATGGTCTCCCTGGGCCGAATCGCGCGGGTCCTCGACGAGCCGGACGAGCGAGCGGCGGACAGGATCGCGGCCTCGCCGGGCGAGCCGCCTCCCGCCATCGGCGGGAGGGTCGAGTTCGATCGCCTCTGCGTGGAGTACGAACCCGGCAAGCCGGTGCTTAAGGACGTCTCCTTCGCGGTTGAGGAGGGCGAGACCGTCGCGATCCTCGGAAAGACGGGCTCGGGAAAGTCGACGCTCGCCGCGGCCCTCGTCCGCCTCGTCGAGCCGAGCTCGGGCTCGATCCGCGTGGGCGGGACGGACATCGCGGACCTGGACCGCCGCGCCCTGCGCGAACGCATCGCGCTCGTGCTCCAGGAGCCCTACCTCTTCTCGAGAAGCCTTCGCGAGAACGCGGAGCTCGGCTCCGGGCCGCTTCCCGACGCCGAACTCGAGCGGGCCGCGCGCCTCTCGGCGCTGAAGTCCGTGGTGGCTTCCTTCGAGAAGGGATGGGACACCGCCGTCGGCGAGGAGGGCGTCACGCTCTCGGGCGGGCAGCGCCAGCGCCTCGCGCTCGCCCGCGCCCTGGCGAAGCGGCCCCGCGTCCTCGTGCTGGACGACACCCTGTCCGCGCTCGACACGGAGACGGACGCCGCGGTGCGGCGCGCCCTCTCGTCGGAGTTCGGGCGCCGCGGCGCGGCCCCCGGGACGGGGAGCGGATCGGGCGCGGTCACGACGATCATCATCGCGCACAGGATCACCACGCTCATGGCGGCGGACAGGATAGTCGTGCTCGAGTCCGGCGAGGTGGCCGATATCGGCACCCACGCCGAGCTCGCGGCCAGGCCCGGCCTCTACCGGCGGGTCTGGGAGATACAGGGCGCCGCGTCCTCGCGGGCCCGGAGCCGGGGCAGGGTCCCCGAGGAATGATGTCATGGAAGAGATAGACACAAGGCAATCGATACGACTCTCCCTCTGGAAGTCGCTCCTCAAGTTCGCGGTCCCCTTCAAAAAGGACTTCGCCGCCCTTTGCGCGATCATGGCCTTCATCGCCGCCGTGGACGCGCTCCAGCCCTTCATGACCGGATGGGCGATCGATAACATCGCGATCGCGGGGAGGCTCGACCGCCTCCCTGCCTTCGTGATCGTCTACTGCCTCGCCATGGTCCTCCAGGCCGCGGCCATCAAGCTGTTCCACGGCTCGGGCGCGAGGGTCGAGATGGGCATGAACTACGGCATCCGCGCGGCCGCCTTCGGCAAGCTCCAGGAGCTCTCCTTCTCGTATTTCGACAGGACGAGCGCGGGCTGGATCACCGCCCGACTGACCAGCGACATCGGGCGCCTCGCCGACATCATCACCTGGGGCATGGTCGACATCGTGTGGGGCTGCTCGATGATGCTGCTCTCCGCGATACTCATGCTCGCGACGGACCTGCGCTTGGGGCTCATAGCCCTCGCGGCGCTTCCGCCCCTCGTCGTCGTGTCCGTCTTCTTCGAGAAGGGCATACTCGAGCGCTCTCGCGAGGCGCGGAAGTGCAATTCGAAGCTGACCGCCGCCTTCTCCGAGAACATCCGGGGCGTGCGCGCCGTAAAGACACTCGTCGCGGAGGAGAGGCAGGGCGCGGCTTTCCGCCGCCTCTCCGAGGCGATGCGGCGCGCTTCGTTCAGGCAGGCCTCGCTGTCGGCCCTCTACCTTCCCCTCGTCGTCCTCCTCGGCTCCGTCGGCACGGGCCTCTCGCTCTGGAAGGGAGGAGAGCTCGTCTTAGGCGGCGCCTTCTCGGTCGGCCTGCTCTCGGCCTTCATACTCAGCGCGGGGCGCTTCTTCGACCCCGCGACCGACCTCGCGCGCGTCGTGGCCGACCTGCAGTACGCCCAGGCCTCGGCGGAACGCGTCATCGGCCTCATCGAGACCGAGCCCGACATCGTCGACGGCCCGGCGGCCCGCGCGTACGAGTCTTCCCGCGCGGCGGGCGGCTCGATGGGGAGCCGAGGGATCGAGGGCCGCATCGAGTTCGAGCGCGTATCCTTCTCCTACGACCGCTCTCGCGAGGTGCTGTCGGACTTCAGCCTCTCGGTCGAGCCGGGCACGACGGTCGCCCTCGTGGGCGAGACGGGCTCGGGCAAGAGCACGATCGTCAACCTCGCCTGCCGGTTCTATGAGCCGACCTCGGGCCGCATCCTCGTCGACGGCGCCGATTATCGCGACCTCCCCCTGAGGTTCCTGCACTCGAACCTCGGCTACGTGCTCCAGCAGCCCTACCTGTTCTCGGGCACGGTGCGGGAGAACATCCGCTACGGGAGGCTCGACGCGAGCGACGACGAGGTCGTCGCGGCCGCGCGCGTCGCCCGCGCTCACGACTTCATCGCGGGCGGCCCGGAGAGGCAGGGGCTGGCGGGCGGCTACGGCGCCCAGGTGGGCGAGGGGGGACTCCTCTTGTCGACCGGGCAGAAGCAACTCATCTCGCTGGCGCGGGCCGTGCTCGCGGATCCGGCTATCCTCGTGCTCGACGAGGCGACTAGCTCGGTCGACGCCGAGACGGAGCGCCTGGTCCAGGACGCCATCGCCGCCGTGCTGGCGGGCCGGACGAGCTTCGTGATCGCGCATCGGCTCTCGACCGTCGTCGAGGCCGACATCATCCTGGTCCTGAAGGACGGCACGGTCGTCGAGCGGGGGCGCCACGAGGAGCTCCTCGAGCGCGGCGGCTACTACTCGAGGCTCTACGAGGCTCAGTTCGCCGCCGAGGAGACGATGGCCGCGCTCGGCATCGCCTCCGAGGACGAGGAGGAAAGCGCGTAGGTCTTTTTAGGATCGAGAGTTTACAACGCTAATATTGAAAGGCGCGGACGGCCTTTCTTATTGAAGGTCGTCCGCGCCTTTTACGCCTCTGTGGTCAGGCGCATCGCGCCCCCCATCCCGAGGGAGCGTCGGCTACTTCAGCGCGAAGTATTGATCGCAGAACGAGGAGCCCTTGACCGCGAGGCGCTTGATCCTGCACGTGCCTTCGGTCGTGGGATCGACTTTAATGATGTCGCGCTCGGGGTGGTACGTCCTCTTGCCGTCCCACTGAATGCAAGCAAAGCAGTGGCGGGCTCCCTGTGGAAGAAGATCTTGCATCGCGGGCCTCCGTCGATAACAAGCAGTGATCCCGCGCACTCGCGGGGCCGTCTCGCGATTACAAATTCGAGACGACGACTTTACCATTTTGTTATCGAAAGAGCCGTGCGCTTGCCTGACGGCCGACTCGACGCGGGCCAGTCTGCATATCGCGCGCGCTCAACGCAAGAGGGCGACGCGCCTGACCAGATCGGCGACGGCGTCCTCCTCGTTGCTCAACTTCGAAGTATAGCGCGCCGCGGAAGAAACCTCAAAAATCGCGTTGGCCGGCGCGCATCCGAAGCCCGCGGCCCTGACCATCCCTAGATCGTTCATCGCGTCGCCGATCGCCATCACCCTGCTCATCGGTATGTCGAGCCTCGACGCGACCCGGCAGAGCGCCTCGCCCTTGTCCGCGCCCGGCGGCAGCACCTCGAGGAAGCAGGGCTTCGAGGTGAGGACGTTCGCCTCCTTCCCGAAGGCCGCGCGGAGGCGAGGCAGGAGGGCCGCGATCCGCTCGGGCTCGCCGGGCACGACGAATTTCAAGAGGCCGCGCGAGAACAGCTCGCCCTCGTCCTCGATCAGGATCGCGGGCTGCCCGGTGAGCTTCGAGTCGGCGTAGGCCCACTCGTTCGGCCGGCTGACGTGGATGATGCCGCCCTCGTAGACCTGCCAGGAGAAGCCCTCGGCCTCGATGGCCCGCGCCGCGCGATAGCAGAATTCCGGGGCCAGTCGGATCTCCATGACGAGGGCGCCGGTCGCGGCGTCGACGATCTCGGCGCCGTTCGAGCAGATGAGGTAGTCGCCGGGGCGGCCGAGCCCGAGCTCCTCGGCGTAGTCGCGCATGGAGTAGATGTTCCGGCCCGAGGCGAGGACCACGCGGATGCCCGCGGCCTCGGCATCGGCGAGGGCGCGCTTGTTCTCCTCGGATATGGTGAGGTCGCCGCGGAGCAGCGTGTCGTCAAGGTCGAGGGCGATGAGGTCGATGTCCATGGCGCGAGAGTAGCCCGAAGCCGCGCGGAGGGTCGATACCCATTGCCCGCCCCGACGGTTTACCGTATCCTCGCCATCATGTCCGACGACGAGGGATCCCGTTCGAGCATGATGCGCGAGGGCGGAAAGCTTTCCATGCTCACGATGTGCTCGCGCGTCCTCGGCCTCGTGCGGGAGATGACCAAGGCCGCCTTCATGGGCACGGGCGCTCTGGCCGAGGCCTTCACCGTCTCCTTCATCGTCCCGAACTTCCTCCGCAGGCTCTTCGCCGAGGGCTCCATGTCGGCGGCCTTCATCCCGACCTTCTCCGCCTACCTCGGCGACAAGGACGAGGACGCCACGCGCGAGTTCCTCTCCGCGACCCTCACCGTGCTGACCGTCCTGGTCCTCGCGACGGTCGCCCTCGGCATCGCCTGCACGCCGCTCATCGCCTACCTCTTCAGCTCCGACCGGTCGGAGACCATCGTCCTCACCAGGATGATGTTCCCCTTCCTCGCCTTCGTCTCCCTGGCCGCGCTCCTCCAGGGCATCCTCAACTCGATCGGCGTCTTCGTGCCCTCGGCCCTGGGACCGATCCTCTTCAACGTCTGCTTCATCTCGGTGCCCTTCCTCATCGGGGGATGGACGGCGAATCCCGCGCGCGCCATGGCGATAGGAGTGCTCGCGGGCGGCCTCGCGCAAGCCCTCTGCCAGCTCCCCGCCGTCCTGCGCGCGGGCTTCCGCTTCGGCTTCATCGGCTTGGGCCGAGCGTTCAAGAATCCCGGAATGAGGAAGGTGGCCTCGCTCATAGCGCCGACGATCATCGGGATGGCCGCGTACAACATCAACGATCTCGTGTGCACGTCGCTCGCCTCCAGCGTCCAGGCCGCGGCGGGCATTCAATACTCGATCCGCCTCCAGGAGCTACTCCTCGGCATCTTCGCCGTGTCAGCCGGCACGGTGCTCCTGCCTCACCTGACGGACGCGGCGATCCGGAAGGATTGGCCCGCGTTCTCCTCCGACCTCGGCGAGGTCGCGCGGACCATCATCCTTCTTACCCTGCCGGTCGCGGTCTTCTCGATGGTCGCCGGCCGGGAGATCATTGTCCTGCTCTTTAAGACGCAGGCCTTCGACGACGCGTCGGTCAACCTGACGGCGTCGGTCTTCCTGTTCCATATGGCGGGGCTGGTCTTCATCGCTCTCAACCGGGTCTTGACTCCCGCTTTCTACGCGAGGTCCGACGCCAAGACTCCGACGATCGGCGGCCTCGTCTCTTTTTCAGTCAATATCGTCCTGGCCTTTATCCTCGTCCGGCCTCTGCGCGGACCCGGCATCGCGATCTCCCTTTCTGTGGCGTGTGCGATCAACACGGTGTTTCTAGCGGCCGCCCTCGGGCGGACCGGCACGCCCGGGCTTAAGGAGGCTTTAAGGACGTCTTTCTTATATTTAATGAAGATTCTTGCGTTCTCGATTATCGCCATCGTCCCGGTCTATTTCCTGAGGACCTCGATTCTTGGTGCCTTCTCGGCCTCGGGCTCGCGCTTCGTATCCAGCGGCGTTCCCTTGATCATCGAGACGGCGCTCTTCGCCTCGGTCGGGGTCGGCTTACTCGCCATAACCCGGGATAATGTAGGTTCTTCACTGGTAAGGCGTTTCTCTCGACGAAAATAGTGTAAGCAAATCTCGTGCCTTGCCTCGGACGATCCAGCTGTCCGCTTGACATACGAGTCTGGCGGGTGCTAGTGTTCGGCGTCTTAGTACGCCCTTGTAGCTCAGTTGGCAGAGCATATCCATGGTAAGGATAAGGTCAACGGTTCGATTCCGTTCGAGGGCTTGCTGTCTACAGGTTTGTAGACCAGGGGCGCAGGGCGGGAATGCTTCGCATTATCCGGTCGAGGGTTCGCGACGGGAATGCGTAGAGTTTCCGAGTCGGGAGAATAATTCCTTTCAGGCGCTGCAATTACAGTGCTTTGCCTGAAGATGCTTTATACGATTCGCGCGGGCGTCGGCATCGTCCGCGGTGAAAGGAACTGATATGGCTGCCAAGAAACAGACCGTAGAGATCATCGCCCTGGCCTGCTCCGAGTGCAAGCGGCGGAATTACACCACCACGAAGAACCGGAAGACGCAGCAGGAAAAGCTCGAGCTCATGAAGTACTGCAAGTGGGATCGTAAGCACACCCTGCACAAAGAGACCAAGGTAAAATAAGCGGATATCCGGCGCGATCGACGCCGGGGGAAAGCGAAGATGCGATTTTCCCGCGTTGCGTGAAAATCGCCGGGTAGGGTCGGGGGTGTCCGAGCAACCCGATCGAATTCGAGCAGTTTTCGCGCGTGGCGCGAAAACTGCCGGTTAATCCCGAGATTTCGTTGAAATCTCGGGATTAACCGAAGGCCAGTAGCTCTAATGGTAGAGCGCCGGTCTCCAAAACCGGATGTTGAGGGTTCGAGTCCTTCCTGGCCTGTAGATTGGGACATGCGGGGAGCGATCACCTCGCGAGGCGCAAGGAGCCGTTTATGAAGAAGATCGTGCAGTTCTTCAAGGACAGCTACGCCGAGCTTAAGAAGGTCGTCTGGCCGAGCAGGGAGGACGTCATCGCATCGACGAAGGTCGTCCTCGTCTCGACGCTCGCCATGGCCGGCATACTCGGCTTCATCGACTATCTCCTCGTCGTCGGCATCGACGTAGTGTTCCGGTAAGAGCGGCGGGCTCGGCATGGCAAAGTCCTGGTACGTTCTCCACGTCTATTCGGGCTACGAGAACAAGATCGAGCGCACGATCCGCATGCTGATCGACAACGGCGACCTCAGCCGCGACATCGTCACCGACATCAAGGTGCCGAGCGAGGAAGTCGTCGACGTCAAGGACGGAAAGAAGCGCTCGTCCTCGCGCAAGATCCTTCCCGGCTACATCCTGGTCGAGATGGACCTGCCCGAGGCCGACTGGAAGGCCACCTGCGGGACAATCCGCAAGATCACGGGCGTCACCGGCTTCGTCGGCGCGATGCAGCACCGTAAGCCTCAGCCGATCTCGGCGGAGGAGGCGCGCGGCGTCCTCCAGCGCGCGGGCGAGATCAAGGGCGACCGGAGCGCGCGGGCGCGCCAGACTTTCTCGCCGGGCGAGCAGGTCAAGATCATCGACGGCCCCTTCGAGTCGTTCACCGGCGCCATCGAGGAGGTCATCCTCGAGAAGTCGAAGCTCAAGGTGATGGTCGGCATCTTCGGGCGCGCGACGCCCGTCGAGGTCGACATGCTGCAGGTGGAGAAGGTCTAGGGCGAAGCCGAGAGGCTTCGCCGGCGTTCTTTTTGAAAGCGGCGGCGCGCGGCCCACGGGCCTCGCGGCGCTTCTCATAGGGGTTTGACTCCATTGATGGGAGTTCGCGATCGTCTGCGGCGATCGCGTCGCGGTTCGCTGGCGCGAACCACGCGCATGCCGCGGTTCGCGCGCGAACGCTACCCCGCACCGAACGCCCCGGCGACGAGCCGGACGGGGAGAGGCGGGTACACCACGAAAGGAGAGAGGCAATGGCCAAGAAGAAGGTAACTGCGATCATCAAGCTGCAGTGCCCCGCCGGTAAGGCGACTCCCGCGCCGCCCGTAGGGCCGGCGCTCGGTCCGCACGGCGTGTCGGCGCCGCAGTTCTGCCAGCAGTTCAACGACAGGACTAAGGGCATGGAAGCGGGGCTCATCATCCCCGCCGTCATCACCGTCTACGGCGACAAGACCTTCACTTTCATCCTCAAGACGCCTCCGGCGTCCGTCCTCATCAAGAAGGCGGCGGGGATCGAGAAGGGCTCCGGCGTGCCGCACAAGCAGAAGGTCGGCAAGCTCTCGAAGGACAAGCTCGAGGCGATCGCCAAGCAGAAGATGCCCGACCTCAACGCCAACGATCTCTAGGCCGCGAAGCGCATCATCGCCGGGACCGCCCGCTCCATGGGCGTCGAGACGGAGTACTCGAAATGAAGCACGGCAAGAAATACGAGGCGTCCGTAAAGAAGTACGACGCCGAGAAGGAATACGAGCCCGCGGCCGCCTGCGCCCTGGTGAAGGACTTGCATTACGCGAAGTTCGACGAGACCGTCGAGGTGCACGTCAGGCTCAACCTCAAGAAGAGCCAGTCCGTGCGCGACACCGTGGTCCTTCCTCACCAGTTCCGCGGCGAGAAGAAGATCCTCGTCTTCTGCAAGCCCGACAAGGAGAAGGAGGCCCAGGAGGCCGGCGCCGCCTTCGTCGGCTCCGACGAGCTCATCGAGAAGGTCAAGGGCGGCTGGCTCGACTTCGACGTGGCCGTCGCCACTCCCGACATGATGAAGGACGTCGGCAAGCTCGGCATGGTCCTCGGCCGCAAGGGCCTCATGCCCAACCCCAAGACGGGCACCGTGACCTTCGACCTCAAGGCCGCAGTCGCGGAGCTCCGCAAGGGTCGCACCGAATTCCGCACCGACAAGTCGAACATCGTGCACCTCGCCATCGGCAAGGTGTCCATGGAGAGCGCGCAGATCTCGGAGAACCTCACGACCCTCCTCGAGGAGATCGGCCGCAAGCGCCCCTCCGACGCGAAGGGCGACTTCGTGGGCTCCGTGTTCCTGACCTCGACCATGGGGCCGAGCGTGCGCGTCGTCCAGGCAAAGAGCGAGAAGAGGTAAGCGCCATGGCAATGCGAGCCACCAAGATACAGTCGGCCAAGGCCGACGCCATCGTCGAACTGAAGGACAAGATCGGCGGCGCGAAGGACTTCATCTTCGCCGAGTACCGCGGCCTCACGGTCGAGCAGATCTCCGCGCTGCGCAAGCAGCTGCGCGAGAAGAACGCGACTTTCCACGTCGTCAAGAACAACTTCGCGCGCATAGCGTTCGAGGAGCTCGGCTACACGAAGGAGGTCGAGCCCGTCCTCGTCGGGCCGACCGCGGTCGCCTTCGCCAAGACGGACCCGAACGAGGTCGCCAAGATCCTCGTCGATTTCGCGAAGGAAGTGCCCGCGCTGAAGGTGAAGGCCGGCCTCGTCGACAAGGACTTCATGGGCCTGGCCGACGTCGAGGCCTTCTCGAAACTCCCGGGCCGCAACCAGCTCATCGCGATGTTCATGGCCGGGCTCAAGAGCCCCGTGCAGAAGCTCGCGTACACCCTCGTCGCGCTCAAGGAGAAGAAGGAGAAGGAGGGCGGCGCCCCGGCCCCGGCCGAAGCGCCCGCGCAGGCTTAGCCGCGATCTCCGCGGTGAATTCGGTATTTGTCGTTTACGACGGTCAGGCTTCGGACCAGCTGCCGTTCCTGTCCGTTTCAAGGCCTCCCGTATGGGACCGGCGAGTTTTTCGAAGGAGAAGATAATATGGCAGCGCTGAGCAACGAGCAGATCCTGGACGCGATCGCGGAGATGAAGATCACCGAGATCGCCGACCTCATCAAGGCGATGGAAGAGCGCTTCGGCGTCACCGCCGCGGCCCCCGTGGCCGTGGCCGCCGCCGGTCCCGCCGCCGCGGCCGCCGAGGAGAAGACCGAGTTCACGGTCGTCCTCAAGGCCGGCGTCCCCGCCGACAAGAAGATCGCGATCATCAAGGAAGTCCGCGCCATCACGGGCCTCGGCCTCAAGGAGGCCAAGGATCTCGTCGAGGCCGGCGACAAGCCTCTCAAGGAGAACGTCTCCAAGGACGAGGCGGAGAAGATCAAGAAGCAGATTACCGACGCCGGCGGCGCCGTCGAGGTGAAGTGACACGGCCTTCGATCCTAAAGCGATCGAATACTCATTCAGGGCCCGGAGGGCCGCTCTCCGCGAGTCGGGGAGCGGCCGCCGCGGCCCTTCTCGCGCCTTGCGGTTCCTGTAGCGTCGGGGGGTGACGATGGCATATTCCGAGAAGAAGATCGTTCGCGAGTACGTGGGCAAGGACTACCAGGAGGCGATGGAGCTTCCCGACCTCATCGACATACAGCTCTCCTCGTACGAGCGCTTCCTGCAGCGCGAGAAGTCCCGCGCCAAGCAGCCGCTGGGCGAGCAGGGCCTCCAAGAGGTCTTCCTCGCTACCTTCCCCATCGAGAGCCCCAACGGCGACATGCTCCTCGAGTACGAGCGCTACAACCTCGACGAGGACGCGATGAAGTACTCCGAGCTGGAGTGCAAGATGAAGGGCCTGACCTACGCGGTGCCCCTGAAGGCGAGGATCAACCTCGTCTTCCAGAGGACGGGCGAGATCAGGCAGAAGGAGATCTACCTCGGCGACATCCCGCTCATGACCGACCGGGGCACCTTCATCATCAACGGCGCCGAGCGCGTCGTCGTCTCGCAGATCCATCGCTCGCCCGGCGTCATCTTCTGCCACGAGAAGGGCGTCTACTCGGCGCGCATCATCCCCTACCGCGGCTCCTGGCTCGAGTTCGAGATCGACCAGAAGAAGGAGCTGATCTTCGCGAAGATCGACCGCAAGAAGAGGATCCTCGGGACGATGTTCCTCAGGGCCCTCGGATTCGAGAGCCGCGAGGACATCGTCGATGCCTTCTATAAATCGGAGAAGGTCGCGATCGGGGCGGAGCGGGCGCAGAAGGAAAAGGCCATCAATCGCGTCCTCGCGAAGGCCGTCAAGGTCGAGGTCAACGGCGAGTCCAAGAAGCTCTATCGCGCCGGCGACAAGCTCCACCTCCACGACGTCGACGATCTCGTGAACCTCGGCGTCGCCGAGATCGAGGTGATCAACTTCGAGCACCCCGACTCCCTCCACTTCGACATGATCCTCAACTGCTTCGAGCGCGAGGACATCAAGCTCGTCAAGGAAGACCCGAGCCAGGACGAGCCCTCGAGGGCCGACGCCCTTGCCGCGGTCTACTCGACCCTCATGCCCGGCGAGCCCATCACCGTCGAGAACGCGGAGCGCGACCTCGCCAACATGTTCTTCTCCGGCCGCCGCTACGACCTCGGCAGGGTCGGCCGCTACAAGCTCAACAAGAAATTCGACTACGCCGTGCCCGTCAAGGACTTCACGCTCGTCCGCGACGACGTCATCGCCACGATGAAGTACCTCATGAGCGTGTACTACGGCGAGTCCAACGTCGACGACATCGACCACCTCGGCAACCGCCGCGTCCGCTCGGTGGGCGAGCTCCTCGCCAACGTCATGAAGAGCGCCTTCGGCCGCATGGAGCGGATCGCGAAGGAGCGCATGAGCCTCAAGGAGACGGACACGATCCGCCCCCAGGACCTCGTCTCCATCAAGCCGATCGTCGCGGCCATCAAGGAGTTCTTCGGCTCCAGCCAGCTCTCGCAGTTCATGGACCAGGTCAACCCGCTGGCCGAGCTCACGCACAAGCGCAGGCTCAACGCCCTGGGCCCCGGCGGCCTCTCGCGGGACCGCGCCAGCTTCGAGGTCCGCGACGTCCACTACACCCACTACGGCCGCATGTGCCCGATAGAGACGCCGGAAGGCCCGAACATCGGCCTTATCGTCAGTCTCGCGACCTACACCACCGTCAACGAGTACGGCTTCCTCGAGACGCCCTTCCGCAAGGTCGAGGGCGGCAAGGCCACGAAGCGGATCGAGTACCTCTCCGCCATGGACGAGGACAAGTACTACGTCGCTCAGGCGAGCGCCAAGATCGACAAGCAGGGCAACTTCCTCGAGGATTCGGTCTCCTGCCGTCACCAGGGCGACTACACGACCCGCTCCGCGAACGAGCTCCAGTACATGGACGTCTCGCCCAAGCAGATCATCTCGATCTCGGCGGCCCTGGTCCCCTTCCTCGAGCACGACGACGCCAACCGCGCCCTCATGGGCTCGAACATGCAGCGCCAGGCTGTGCCCCTCATCTTCACCGAGCCCCCTCGCGTCGGCACGGGCATGGAGGAGAAGTGCGCCTACGACTCGGGCGTCCTCCTCAAGGCGCGGCGCGACGGCGTGGTCGACTACGTCGACGCCTTCCGCATCCTCATCAAGCCGGACGCGGACAAGAAGGCTCGCGACGAGTACGTGCTCGTGAAGTACCAGCGTACCAACCAGGACACCTGCTACACGCAGCGGCCGATCGTCAAGAAGGGCGAGAAGGTCGCGAAGGGCCAGGTCGTCGCCGACGGCCCCGCCACCAAGGACGGCGAACTCGCCCTGGGGCGGAACATCCTCGCCGGATTCGTGCCCTGGAACGGCTATAACTACGAGGACGCGATCCTCATCTCCGAGCGCGTGGTCAAGGAGGACATGTTCACCTCCGTCCACATCAAGGAGTTCCAGACCGAGGTCCGCTAGACCAAGCTCGGGCCGGAGCGCATAACGCGCGACATCCCGAACACGAGCGAGAAGAGCCTCGACAGCCTGGACATCGAGGGCATCATCCGCATCGGCGCCAAGGTCAAGGCCGGCGACATCCTCGTCGGCAAGGTAACGCCCAAGAGCGAGACCGAGACCACGCCCGAGTTCAAGCTCCTCAACTCGATCTTCGGCGAGAAGGCGAAGGACGTCCGCGATTCTTCCCTGCGCGTGCCCCACGGCATCGAGGGAACGATCATCGACGTGCAGCGCCTGAAGCGCTCCGCCAACGACGACCTGTCGCCCGGCGTCGAGGAAGTCGTGAAGGTCCTGATCGCCGCGAAGCGCAAGCTGAAGGAAGGCGACAAGATGGCCGGCCGCCACGGCAACAAGGGCGTCGTCGCCCGCGTGCTGCCGGCGGAGGACATGCCCTACCTCGAGGACGGCACGCCGCTGGACATCTGCCTGAACCCCCTCGGCGTCCCCTCGCGCATGAACATCGGCCAGATCATGGAGACCGAGCTGGGCTGGGCCGCGTCCATCCTGGACGAGTGGTACTCCTGCCACGTCTTCCAGTCGCCTTCCCAGGAGCAGATTGAGCAGAAACTGAAGGACGCGGGCCTGCCGGTCAACTCGAAGGCCCTGGTCCGCGACGGAAGGACGGGCGAGTTCTTCCAGAACCCGGTCACCGTCGGCATCATCTACTTCATGAAGCTGCACCACCTCGTCGACGACAAGATGCACGCGCGCTCAACGGGCCCCTACTCCCTGGTCACGCAGCAGCCCCTGGGCGGAAAGGCCCAGTTCGGCGGCCAGCGCCTGGGCGAGATGGAGGTCTGGGCGCTCGAGGCCTACGGGGCCGCGAACACCCTGCAGGAGCTCCTCACGATCAAGTCGGACGACATGACGGGCCGCGCCAAGGTCTACGAGGCCATCGTCAAGGGCGAGCCGCACACGGCGGCCGGCATTCCCGAGGCCTTCAACGTCATGGTGCAGGAGCTCCGGGGACTTGCGCTCGACATACGAGTCTACGATGCCAAGGGCAAGCAGATCGCTCTGACCGAGCGCGACGAGGACATCATCAACAAGCAAGGCGCGTTCTGAAATACAGCCCGATTCGATGAGAAGAGGGAGGAGCTGATATGCGAGACATCCAGGATTTCGATAGCATAATGATCCGCCTCGCCAGCCCGGACATGGTCAGGGCCTGGTCCTACGGCGAGGTCAAGAAGCCCGAGACGATCAACTACCGCACGCTCAGGCCAGAGAAGGACGGCCTCTTCTGCGAGCGAATTTTCGGCACGACCAAGGAGTGGGAGTGCTACTGCGGCAAGTTCAAGTCGATCCGCTACAAGGGCGTCATTTGCGACCGCTGCGGCGTCGAAGTCACGCACTTCAAGGTCCGCCGCGAGAGGATGGGCCACATCGAGCTCGCGAGCCCGGTGTCGCACATCTGGTTCTATCGCTCGGTCCCGAGCCGCATGGGCCTCTTGCTCGACCTCCCGGTCGCCGCCCTGCGCTCCGTGCTCTACTATGAGAAGTACATCGTCATAGACCCGGGCGACACCGACCTCAAGAAGATGCAGCTCCTCACCGAGGAGGAGTGGTACGAGGCCCAGGACCGCTACGGCGGCGCCTTCACGGCCGGCATGGGAGCCGAGGCCGTCCGCTCGCTGCTCGAGCAGATCAACCTTGACGAGCTCGCGGCCGAGCTGCGCGTCAAGATGATCGAGAAGGGCCCGAAGTCCGACAAGCGCCTGCTTAAGCGCATCGAGATCGTCGAGTCCTTCCGCAACTCGGACAACAAGCCCGAGTGGATGGTCCTCGACGTCATCCCCGTCATCCCGCCCGAGCTCAGGCCGATGGTCCAGCTCGACGGCGGCAGGTTCGCGACCTCGGATCTCAACGACCTCTACCGCCGCGTCATCAACCGCAACAACCGCCTGAAACGCCTCCAGGCGCTCAACGCGCCCGACATCATCATCCGCAACGAGAAGCGCATGCTCCAGGAGGCGGTCGACGCCCTCTTCGACAACTCCAAGAAGAAGCGCGTGGTGAAGGGCGCCTCGAACCGGCCGCTGAAGTCCCTCTCGGACATGCTCAAGGGCAAGCAGGGAAGGTTCCGCCAGAACCTCCTCGGAAAGCGCGTCGACTACTCCGGCCGCTCGGTCATCGTCGTCGGCCCCGAGCTCAAGATGTGGCAGTGCGGACTGCCGACCAAGATGGCGCTCGAGCTCTTCAAGCCCTTCATCATGAAGAAGCTGGTCGAGAAGGACGTCGTCTACAACATCAAGAAAGCGAAGATGCTCGTCGAGTCCGAGACCCCGGAGGTCTTCGCGGTGCTCGACGAGGTGGTCAAGGAGCACCCGGTCCTCCTGAACCGCGCGCCGACCCTGCACCGCCTCGGCATCCAGGCCTTCGAGCCCCTGCTCGTCGAGGGCAAGGCCATCAAGCTCCACCCCCTCGTCTGCAAGGCATACAACGCCGACTTCGACGGCGACCAGATGGCCGTCCACGTGCCGCTGACCAACGCGGCGCAGACGGAGTGCTGGTCCCTCATGCTCTCGAGCCGGAACCTCCTCGACCCCGCGAACGGAAAGACGATCGTGTATCCCTCCCAGGACATGGTCCTCGGCATCAACTTCCTGACCCGCAGCAAGCCGGGCGTCAAGGGAGAGGGCCGGCGCTACTCCTCCCCCGAGGAGCTCCTCATGGCTTGCGAGGCGCGCTCCTGCGACTACGAGGCCATCGTGAAGGTGCCCGTGTTCAAGCGGCCAATCTGGTCGAAGGTAGGCGTCGAGGCTGACGTCCCGGCGGGCAGCGTCATCGAGACGACGGCCGGGCGCTGGCTCTTCAACGAGGCGATGCCGGAAGGCGTCCCCTACGTCAACTACGCGCTCAGCGAGAAGGACATCCGCGCCCTCATCGAGAAGGTCTACAAGGCAGACGGCCCCTTCGTGACCGTCCGGATGCTGGACGCCATCAAGGACTCGGGATTCCGCTACGCGACCTTCTTCGGCGCGACGATCGGCATGGACGACATCGTGGTCCCGAGCGAGAAGCCCGAGATGATCGACGCCGCCAACAAGCAGGTCGACGCCATCCAGAACCAGTACCTGGCCGGCCACATCACGCAGGAGGAGCGCTACAACCGAGTCGTCGAGGTCTGGTCCAAGACGAACGAAGACCTCACGGCCGTGATGATGAAGACCCTCGAGCGCGACCGCGCGGGCTTCAACAACATCTACATGATGGCCAACTCGGGCGCGCGCGGAAGCCGCAACCAGATCCGACAGCTCGCCGGCATGCGAGGCCTCATGGCCAAGCCCTCCGGCGACATCATCGAGCTCCCGATCCGCTCGAACTTCCGCGAGGGCCTGTCCGTCATCGAGTTCTTCATCTCGACTAACGGCGCGCGAAAGGGACTCGCGGACACGGCCCTCAAGACGGCCGACGCCGGCTACCTGACCCGCAGGCTCGTCGACATCTCGCAGGACGTCGTCATCAACGACGACGACTGCGGCACGATCAACGGTTCCCTCCACACGCCGATCAAGGACGGCGAGGAAATCGTCGAGGCCCTGCGCGAGCGCATCGTGGGCCGCTACTCCCTCGATCCGATCAGGCACCCGATCACCGGCGACCTCATCGTCGCCGCGAACGAGGAGATCACCGAGGAGATCGCCGACAGGATCGACGAGGCAGGCATCGAGGAGGTGACCATCCGCACCGTCCTTACCTGCGAGGCGCGGCACGGCGTCTGCCGCAAGTGCTACGGCCGCAACCTCGCGACCGGGCGGACGGTCGAGATCGGCGAGGCCGTCGGCATCATCGCGGCCCAGTCGATCGGGCAACCGGGAACTCAGCTGACGATGCGTACCTTCCACATCGGCGGCGCGGCGACCAAGGTCTCCGAGGAGAACCGCATCTACCTCAAGTACCCGGTCCTCGTCACCGACGTCGTGGGCACCTTCGTGAAGATGCCCGACAACCGCTTCCTGTTCACCCGCAAGGGCGCGCTCCACGCCTGCAAGATCTTCTCGAACTTCGAGGTCGGCAAGGGCGACAAGGTGCTCGTGCAGGACGGCCAGCGCATCCTCAAGGGAGACTCCATAGTCCACAAGGCCGACAAGACTACGGCCAAGGCCTCGGATATCTCCTACGCCAAGATCGTTCCCGAGTCGAAGGCGGGCCCGGGCCGTGTGCTCCTCATCGCGCAGGACCAGAAGATCGAGGTGCGCAACGGCTCCGAGGTCATCGTGAAGCCGGGCGACGTCGTCAGCGCGAACGGTACGCTCGCGACTTTCGACCCCTTCTCCGACCCGATCATCTCCGAGCACGACGGCTACGTGCGCTACGAAGACATCATCCCCGGATCGACCCTCAAAGAGGAGATCAACGAGGAGACGGGCAACATCGAGAAGAAGATCACCGAGTTCGCCGTCGAGCGCGACGCCAAGCAGCCGCGCGTGATCGTCACCGACGAGGCGGGCAACGAGATCGTCACCTACTTCCTGCCGGGCGGCGCCTACCTGAACGTCGAGGACGGCGAGCTCGTGAAGGCGGGCAAGACCCTCGCGAAGACGCTCAAGGAAAGCGCCAAGGCCATGGACATCACCGGCGGCCTGCCGCGCGTCAGCGAGCTCTTCGAGGCGCGCAAGCCCAAGACGCCGGCGGTCCTCGCGACGGTCTCCGGCACGGTCGCCTTCCGCGGGATCGTCAAGGGCAAGCGCGTCGTCGTGGTGAAGGACATCTTCAATAAGGAATACAAGCACCTCGTCCCCATGGGACGCAGGCTCCTCGTGCGCGACGGCGACACCGTCGAGGCGGGCGACTTGCTCTGCGACGGGAACAAGAACCCGCACGACCTCATGGCGATCCTCGGCGAGGGCTACTGCCAGCGCTTCCTCATGGACGAGGTCCAGCAGGTCTACCGCCTTCAGGGCGTCACCATCAACGACAAGCACATCGGCGTCATCATCCGGCAGATGATGAAGAAGGTCGAGATCGTCGCGCCCGGCGACACCAAGTTCATCTACGGTCAGCAGATCGACAAGTACCGCTTCCACGAGGAGAACGCGCGGGTCATGCAGGAGGGCGGCCAGCCCGCGGTAGCGCGGCCCCTGCTCCTCGGCATCACGCGCGCCAGCCTCAAGATCGACTCCTTCTTCGCCGCGGCCTCCTTCCAGGAGACGACGCGCGTCCTCACCGACGCCGCCATAGCGGGCGCGACCGACGGCTTGCGCGGCCTGAAGGAGAACGTCATCATCGGCCATCTCATCCCGGCCGGGACCGGCATGCGGCAGTACCGTAATATCAAGCTCTCGGACGCCGAGAACGACGACCTCGACGCTTTCGTCGAGGAGATTCTCGAGAAGCGGCGCCGCGAGAAAGAGCTCCTGCCCTTGCCGGCGCTCGAGGACCGGGCCGAGAACGGTGCCTCCTTGGAGGAGGACGAGATCTTCGAGAACGACGAGGGCTTCGAGCCCGTGGAAAGTGATTCCGAAGAGGACTAGGGGGATCCGTATCGAGGGGCGCGAGGTTTCGCTGCTGTATTGACAGGGCCTTTTCGCCCGGTCTATTCTTTTGATCTTGCCGGTCTGCCCGGCTTGAGATTGCGGTTTTTTGCGTACCAATTATACGTCGGGTCATGCTGAGGCCCGGCAAACGAGGGAGTCGAGAGCATAAGATGCCGACGATCAACCAGCTCATCCGAAACGGCCGCAAGGCCTCCAAGTGGCGCAACAAGGCGCCCGCGCTCGAGGAATGCCCTCAGAAGCGCGGCGTCTGCACCCGTGTCATGACCGTAACGCCCAAGAAGCCCAATTCCGCGCTCCGCAAGGTCGCGCGCGTTCGCCTTAGCCACGGGACCGAGGTCACGGCCTACATCCCCGGCGTAGGCCACAACCTGCAGGAGCACTCGGTAGTCCTCATCCGCGGGGGTCGCGTCAAGGACCTCCCGGGCGTCCGCTACCACATCATCCGCGGCGCGAAGGATACTCTCGGCGTCGAGGACCGCAAGAAGGGCCGTTCCAAGTACGGCGCCAAGCGGCCGAAGGCCTAGGGGAGAGCGATATGGGCCGCAAGAAGAAATCCATCGATCGGGGCCACCTGCCCGATACCAAGTACAACTCCGTAGTCGTCACCAAGTTCGTGTGCCGGATGATGTGGCAGGGCAAGAAGTCCATCAACACCCGCATCATGTACGACGCCATGGACGCCATGCAGAAGAAGGCCAACACGCCGGCCCTCGAGGTGTTCCTCAAGGCTCTCGACAACGCGAAGCCGCTCGTCGAGGTCAAGTCCCGCCGCGTCGGCGGCGCCACCTATCAGGTGCCCGTCGAGATCCGGGACACGCGCCGCGAGGCCCTCGCCATGCGCTGGCTCATCTCGGCCGCGCGCGCCCGCTCCGGCAAGGCCATGGCCGACAAGCTCGCCGACGAACTCCTCGACGCCTTCAACAACACCGGTACCGCGGTCAAAAAGAAAGAAGACACCCACAAGATGGCCGAGGCCAACAAGGCCTTTGCGCACTACCGCTGGTAGTTTCGCTTCTTGTAAACGATACGGGGCCGGTTGTAACCGGCCCCGCTTCATTTTCATGTTTGCGCGCAAAGGCCATCCGAGCCCTAGCGGAGCGCCGCAGGCGCGGAGCATCAGGCTCATAATGTCTTCGGCGCTTTTTGAGGACACCTCCGCGGCTTTGGCGTGTTTTATCAGCGTCTACCGATCGCACTGACGGAGGCGCGTATGTCCGCGTCATCGATTCGCTTGATCGCGCTCGTTATCCTTTTTGCGCTGCTCTCGATCTCCGGGATCCTCGTCGGCTGAATGCCCGGCGGGCGCGGCGCGCGCCCTCGCGCTCTAGGCGCGAAATTCCAGCTTGAACCGCGTGCCGCCGCCGCGGGCGATGGATATCGCGCCATGCAGCTGGGCCGCCAGCATCCCGATGAGCTGCATGCCGAATCCCTCGGAATCCTCGATCGTTACGGACTCGGGAAGGCCGACGCCGTCGTCCTCGACGCGTATGCGAACCAGATCGCCCTCCCTCGAGACCGAGACAGCGATCCTTCCTTCGTCTCGCCCGACGAAGGCGTACTTCATCGCGTTCGTGACGAGTTCGTTGACTATGATGCCGATCGTGGACAGCAGCTTCGGCTCGAGGGCGAAGTCGGCCAGGTCCGCGACGATTCGGATCTCTGTCCTTTCGGAGTAGACGTTGGTCAGTTCCTCGACGAGGCTCAGCACGTAGTCCCGGATCGAGATAGCCGTCCCGTCCTTGGATCTGTAGAGCTTCTCGTAGAGGATCTCCATGCTCTGAATACGATTGGCGGCGTCCGCCAACGCGCTTCGCGACGTCGGGTCGGTCAGGGCGCCCGCCTGGAGGCTTAAGAGGCTCGAGACGACGGCCATGTTGTTCTTGATTCTGTGATGGACCTCTTTCAAGATCAGTTCTTTTTCCTTCAAGAGGTTTTCGATTCTGCGCTCCATCGAGATGCGATCGGTTACGTCCTTGACCAGCGCCGCGAACTTGCCCTCCTCGGGCTTGAACGCGTAGGTCTCGAAGTGGGTGTCGTAGACCGCGGACTGGAACGAGAAATTCTCGGGAACACCCGTCTTCGCTACCCGTTTGAAGCATTCCAGCCAGCCCGAGGCGGGATCCGGGGGCACCAGCTCGTTGTAGGTCCTGCCGATTATCCCCTCCCTGCCCAGGCCGATGATCTTCTCGAAGGCCGCGTTCGCATCGAGGAACCGGTAGTCGCAGGGCTCGCCGTCCCGGTCGTAGACGATCTGGGCGAGGTAGAAGCCCTGGCCCATGGACTTGAACAGCGAACGGTACTTGAGCTCGCTCTTGCGGAGCTCGTCCTCGATCCTCGTGCGCTCCGTCAGCTCGTCCTTGATACGCGCGTTCGCCTCGAAAAGGCGGAAGGCCATCTTGATCGACGCCTCGAGCACCGCCCTGCCCGAGCCCTTGGTGACGTAGCCATACGATGCGATCCCCTCGACCTTGCGGGCGATTTCCTCCTCCGTGTGGCTCGAGAGGAATACGATCGGGAGATCGCGCTCCCGCAGGATCGCCTCGGCGGCCTCGGCGCCGTCGAGGCCCTCGCCGAGGTCGATATCCATCAGCACGAGGTCGAAGGGGCCGGCACCCTTGACGAGCTCGATCGCCCGTTCCCCGGAATCGGCGACGATGGCCTCGTATCCGATCCTCTCGAGGTCGATCCTCTCGCCCCGCGCGATCAGGGCTTCGTCTTCCACGAGGAGTATCGTAGCGCGTCCGCTCGGCGTCATCGCTCGCTTCCCCGGCGCCTCGCCCGGCGCCTGCGCGCGCCAGGCCTCGGGCCGCCGCGGCGAGGGGCCCTCGCCGATGAGTCAACTATAAGCCGCGGCGCTTCGGCCGTCAAAACCGCGGAACTCGGGAAGGGCGCGCCGGAGGGCCTACTTCGTCGACTCGAAAGGCCTGACGAGCGCGTCGCGGACGAGGCGCTCGTCGGTCGCGTGCGCCAATACCGTAACCTGGTCCCAGCCTAATAGCTGAGTGCCGCCCTTCGGCGCGAGGACTTCCTTGCCGCGGGTGACCAGGGTGATCACCGCGCCGGACGGGAGCTTGAGGTCGCGGATATACGGGCCGAGGGCGCCCTTGGGATCGGGCAGGTCGACGATGATAAGGTCCAGGTCGCTGGGGGCCATCGTCTGGAGCTCGAGGTTGAAGAGCGGAGTCGGCCTCGACGGCGTCGAGAGGCCGAGCGCCTTCGCGAGCGGGCCCAGCGTGGAGCCCTGGATCGCCACGGACAGGATGACGGCGAAGAAGACGAGGTTGAAGACTTCCTGCCCGGCAGGAATCCCCGCGGTGAGCGGATAGGTCGCGAGGATGATCGGGACCGCGCCCCGCAGCCCCGCCCAGGACATGAATGCCTTGTGCTTCCAGGGGAGCCTCATGCCGATCGTGCCGAGCCAGACCGCCAGGGGCCTCGCCGCGAGGGCGACGACGAGGAACAGCGCTATGCCGCGGGGCCAGAGCTCGGCCCACTGCCTCGGGAAGACGAGGAGGCCCATGAGGAGGAACATTCCGATGTTCGCTATCGTGGCCAGGGCCGAGGAGAAGTTGGTCACGCCCTGCCGGTGCACGAAGCTCTTGTTGCCCATTACGAAGCCGGCCACGAAGACGGCCAGCATGCCGCTCGCCTTCGCCGCCTCCGCGAGGCCGTACGTGAGGAGGACCAGGGCGAGGAAGAGGACGTAATAGTAGCCTCGGTCCTGCGGATTCAGCCGATTGAACAGCGCTATCGCGATTCGGCCGATGATCCATCCGATCACGGGCCCGGCCGCGAACTTCCAGGCGAAGGACAGGATCGTGGCGCCCGCGTCGGCCTGGCCGATCGTGAGGACCTCGACCGCCGCGATGGTGAGCAGGATGGCCATGGGATCGTTGGCCGCGCTCTCGATCTCGAGCGTCGAGGACAGGCTCTTCGGCAGGGACTGTCGGCGCAGGATCGAGAAGGTGGCGGCGGCGTCGGTCGAGGAGATGATGACCGACAGGAGGAGCGACTCCTCGGGCGTCCATCCGAGGAGCCTCCAGAGGACGAGGAACGCGATTGCCGCGGTCAGGACGACGCCCCAGGTGGCGAGGCCGCCGGCCGGCAGGGCGACGCTCCTGAAGCTGTCCCTCCGCGTACCGAAGCCGCCGTTGAAGAGGATGAAGACGAGCGCGGCGTTCGCGATCTTGTTGGTCAGATCGAAGTCGCCGAAGTACCAGAGATTGAGGACGTCGCTGCCGAAGACGATGCCTGCTCCCAGGGCCACGAGGATGACGGGGACGCTCCATCTATCAAGCCAGACCGAGGCGAGGACTATCACGATAAGCAGGGCAGGCGTGAGGATGTATATCGTATCCAATTCTCGCTCCGGGGGAGTGGGATCAAGCTGAAGATACTATAGTCGAGAAGGATACCGAACGCGAGACGCGACTTCGGCGCGAGACGCGCCGGGGTCAGTCCTTGATCTTCACCGAGACCCCGCCGAAGAAGGCGATGCCCTCGATAGTGATCGTCGGAGCGTAGGGATCGTCCGGTTCGTTGTCGGCGCGGTCGAAGCCGCCGAAGATGCCCATGCCCCTGGTCTGGACCCTCATGCCCCTGGGCGCGACGACGTCGACGCCGCCGAAAGCGCAGGCGCAGGAGATGGTCATCCCCTCGGCCGGGACGATCGCCTTGCGCAGGTCGATCGTGGAGCCGCCGAAGACGGCGAGCGCCGAGAGTCGGCGCGGAGCGCGCCAGACGCCCCTGAAGTCGCTTCCGCCGAAGATGGCGATCGCGTAGTCGTTCTGGCGGGGCTGGCCTTCCGAGACGCTCCAGCCGCCCTGCCTCGAAGCGGCCCGGGGCCGCGCTTCGCGCTCGGGGGGGCGGTCCTCCGCGGGCGAGGGCAGGTCCGCCACCTGGGCGATGAGCTCTCCGCGCGACGAGGCCTTCGACGCCAGTTCGGTCCGACGCTCGAATTCGGGAAGGTCGATGCGCTCCTGCGAGTAGTGCTTGACGAGGTCGTCGATGATCCGGTCGCGGAGCTGCTCGGTCGGGATGGAATCGTAGAGGGCGAGGCTATTCATTTTTCTCCTCCTGGGCGGCGTCCTCGGCCGCTCGCGGCGCGCCTTGGGACGTCCTCAAGGCGATAATATACCATCTCGCCGGGGCTTCCGTGAATCGATCGTCCCTTTTCCTTCGGGAGCGCGGCCGGGTCTCGGCCCGAGCCGCATTGCCGCACGCGGTTAAGCTATGTGGCCGCGCCCCAGTTTCGGAGCCTCGACTCGATGAAGTCGAGGCAGGACTCGTGCTCCGCCTTGCCCCTGCCGGAAACGCTCAGGGGATCGCCGAATTCGATGTGGACGATGCGGTCGCGCCGGATGGGGCCGAAGCCCCTGAACACGCCGCTCGAGCCCCACATGTCGGTCTTGAGTGCCACCGGCATGACGGGCACTCCAGCCCTGGCGGCGAGCTTTATTCCGAGGCTGTTGAAGCCCTCACGCTTCCAGGTCTCGGTTCGGGTGCCCTGGGGAAACACGATGATCGATATGCCGGAGGCGAGGCGCTCCGGGCCTTCCCGGAGCACGATCTCCAGATCCGCGCGGGGATCCGTGCGAGATACTGCGATGGGATTCCTGGAGCGCATGACCGGACCCCAGAAGAAGCCCGTCATGAGTTTTTGCTTCACGACGTAGGTCACCGGCTTGAGGGGGCGGATGAGGCCGGGGAGGACGACGGTCTCGAGCGTGCTCATGTGGTTCGCGACGAACACGAGGGGGCCGACGGTCGCGCGGACCTTGTCCATGCCCTCGATGAGGAACCTGGCGCCGCAGCGCTCGAGGTTCTCGATGATGTCGAGGGAGCTGCGCGCCCAGGCCTCGTCGTCGTAGAAGCCGCGGCGGGCCATGGACGAGCTCCTGAGGATCGTCGCTAGAAAGTGCGAGTAGACGCTCCAACGCGAGCCGAGCAGCAGGTACTCGCTCAGGGCTCGCGGCCGTCCTTCGGGCGTCGAATAGCGGTCGCCGGGGAAGAGGTCGGTCATCGCGTCCGAGTATATCCCATCCCGGCGCCGAGCGTTAGCGTGCCTGCGGCGAGGGGGCACCCGACCCTCATCGGCTGCGCGATGGCCGATCGTATATAATGAGCGCATGTCGGGACCATCCCCCAGGCCGATCCGCAATATCGGCATCCTCGCCCACATCGACGCGGGGAAGACGAGCCTCACCGAGCGCATCCTTTTCGTCTCCGGCCGCATAAGGAACGCGGGGGACATCGACGAGGGGACGACGGCCACCGATTACCTCGACGTCGAGCGCGAGCGGGGCATCACGGTCAAGGCCGCGGCCGCGCACCTCGAATGGCCGCGCAGGGCCCAGGCGGAGGGCGGCGAGCGAGGCACAGCGTCGGAAGGCGTCGCACCGCTGCGGATCAACCTCATCGACACGCCGGGGCATGTCGATTTCTCGTCCGAGGTGGACCGGTCGCTCCGCGCCCTCGACGGCGCCGTGGTCCTCCTCTGCGCCGTCGCCGGCGTCCAGTCGCGCACCGAGACGCTCTTCCGCGCCTGTGTCCGTCGCGGAGCCGCGCGCCTCGCCTTCGTCAACAAGATGGACCGCAGGGGGGCGTCGTTCAGGAGGGCCTTCGACGATTTGCGCCGCATCCTCGAGCCGCGCGCGGTCGCGATCCATCTGCCCTGGGGCGAGGGCGAATCCTTCCGAGGCGTCGTCGACCTAGTGGAAATGAGCGCCTACGACCTATGCGCGGGGCAGGGCGGAGGGCCGCCCTCGCGCGGCTCCGTCCCCAGGCCGCCGGCCCTGCCCGTGCCCCTCGAGCTCGCAGCCGCGGCCACCCAGGCGCGCTCCGCTCTCATCGAGGCCCTCGCCTCGGAGGCGGGCGAGGGCGGGTCGGCCGGCGGCCCTGCCGCCGCTCTCCTCGAGGACTACGTGGCCGGGCGCGAGACCGAGCCGGCGGCGCTCCGGGCCGCTCTACGGGCCGCGACCCTCGCCGGAAAGGCGACGCCCGTGCTCTGCGGCTCCGCCTTCGCGGACGGGGCGGCCGTCCTCCTCCTCGACGCGGTGGCCGACTATCTGCCCGCGCCCGAGGAGGCGGTCATGCCTGAGGGAAGGGACCCCTCGACCGGGGCCGCGATCAGGCCGGTCCCCGGCGATCCTTTCTCGGCTCTCGTCTTCAAGACCGTCTCCGACGACAGCCTCGGCAGGCTCTCCTGGGTCAGGCTCTGGTCCGGGACGGCGGCCGCCGGCGACAAGGTCCTCGACGCGAGGACCGGCCGTTCGCCGAGGATATCGCGCATCTTCAGGATCCAGGCCGACAAGCTCGAGACCGTGGATCGCGCGGAGGCCGGCGACATCGTAGCGCTCGCCTTCGGAGGGCAGTCTCAGATGGCGGGCGGGACCGGGGCCACGCTCTGCGACCCGCGCAGGCCCATCCTCTACGAGCCCATCTCGTTCGACGAGCCGGTCGTCTCCCTGGCTGTCGAGCCGAGGACTCGCGAGGACGGCGAGCGCCTCCGGGCGGGGGCGGCGGCGCTCGTCGAGGACGATCCTTCGATCCGCGTCAGCGAGGATCCCCTGACCGGCCGCGTCGAGCTCTCGGGCATGGGCGAGCTCCATCTCGAGGTCGCCGTCGATCGCCTCGCCCGGGAGTACGGCGCGAGGATCAAGGCCGGCAAGCCCCGCGTCTCCTTCCGCGAAGTCCTCGCCGGCCCCGGCGGCGGACAGGAGGACTTCGACCGCGACCTGGGCGGCGAGAGGGCGAGGGCCCCGGTCTCGGTTCGCCTGATGCCCGGGGCCGCGGGCTCGGGCCTCTCGCTCGTCCTCGAGCTGCCGGGGAAGGCCTCGCCCTCCCTGGTCGAGGCGCTGCGCCGCGGCGTCGAGGCGGCGCTGAGCGTCGGCCCGACCGCGGGTTTCCCTCTCGATGGCGTAGAGGCGGTCGTCGACGGGCTTTCGCTTCCCGGAGGCCTCTCGACGCCGGGCAAGGTCGGGGAGCGCGCCGCCGAGATCGCGGCCTCGCTCGCCGCGACGAAGGCCGCGGCCGCCGCGGGATCGTTCGTGGTCGAGCCCGTCATGCGGCTCGAGCTGACCGTGCCCGAGGAATTCCTGGGGGCGGCCGCGGCGGCCGTCTCGGGCCGGGGCGGCAGGATCGAGTCCGTCGACGACGCGCCCGGCAGGGGGAAGGCCATCGTCGGGGCCGCGCCCCTCCGGAGACTCTTCGGCTTCGCGACCGAGCTGCGGTCCGCGACCGAAGGGAGGGCTGAGTACGTCGCGCGCTTCCTGCGCTACGAATCCGTGCCTCGGGATTTTGCCGATTTCTCCTAGCGTGCCCCTCGCTCGAGGAGCTAGACTTGAATTCCCCGGGACCGGCCCCTGACGTGGCACGCCCCTTGATCAGCCCGTTGCTCTCCTTTATAATCCGGGAGCCCAACAGGAAAACCATTGGCGGGACAGAGCCAAGGAGGAGATTTATATGGCCAAAGAGAAGTTCGATCGCACCAAGCCTCATATGAACGTCGGTACGATCGGCCACATCGACCACGGCAAGACGACGCTCAGCGCCGCCATTACCCAGTATTGCTCCCGCAAGTTCGGCGACAAGGCGATGAAGTTCGACGATATCGACAACGCCCCCGAGGAGAAGGCCCGCGGTATTACCATCAACACGCGCCACCTCGAGTACCAGTCCGCCAAGCGGCACTACGCGCACATCGACTGCCCCGGCCACGCCGACTACATCAAGAACATGATCACCGGCGCGGCCCAGATGGACGGCGCCATCCTCGTCGTGTCGGCCCCCGACTCGGTCATGCCCCAGACCCGCGAGCACGTTCTCCTCGCCCGCCAGGTCGGCGTCCCCTCGATCCTGGTCTTCCTCAACAAGGTCGACCTCGTCGACGACCCCGAGCTCATCGAGCTCGTCGAGCAGGAAGTCCGCGACCTCCTCAACTTCCAGAAGTTCCCCGGCGACACTACCCCCATCATCAAGGGCGCCGCCTTCAAGGCGCTCTCCGAGCCGGACAACACCGAGGCGACCAAGTGCATCCAGGAGCTCCTGGATGCGATGGACACCTTCTTCCCCGACCCTGTCCGCCTCACCGACAAGCCCTTCATGATGCCCATCGAGGACGTGTTCTCGATTTCCGGCCGCGGCACCGTCGTCACGGGTCGCGTCGACCGCGGCGTGATCCATGTCAACGACACGGTCGAGATCGTCGGCATCAAGCCGACCAAGACCACGGTCGTCACGGGCGTCGAGATGTTCAACAAGCTCCTCGACGAGGGCCAGGCCGGCGACAACATCGGCACCCTGCTCCGCGGCATCGACAAGAAGGACGTCGAGCGCGGTCAGGTTCTCGCCAAGCCGGGCTCGATCACCCCGCACACCAAGTTCAAGGGCCAGATCTACTGCCTTAACCAGCAGGAGGGCGGCCGCCACAGCCCCTTCTTCTCCGGCTATCGGCCCCAGTTCTTCTTCGGCACGACCGACATCACCGGCACCGTTACCCTCCCCGAGGGCCGCGAGATGATCATGCCTGGAGATAATGCCGAGATCCTCGTCGAGCTCATCTATCCCATCGCCATGGAGAAGGGACTGAAGTTCGCCATCCGCGAGGGTGGCCACACGGTCGCCTCCGGCCAGGTCATCGAGATCCAGGCGTAATCCGCTTCAATAAATGCCGCCGGACGGCTGTAATCGTCCGGCGGCATTTCGTTTCTTCGGCGGCAGGCTTGGCACGATTGCCGTCGATATGGTAGAGTACCGCCCGGTCCCGACGCCCTAGGCGCCGGGGGCCGTTTATCGCGGGGTTCCCAGGCCCCGCAGCGATTCGCTCAGGCAGCGAGCCCGCCAGGGTACGGCCGTCGGGGACGATCGCAAGAGATCTTTGGAGGATCGCAGCATGAAGGACAGGATCCGTGTCAGGCTCAGGGGCTTCGATGTCCGTCTTATCGACGACAGCGCGAGGGGCATAGTCCAGACGGTGCAGAAGGCCGGCGCGAAGGTATCGGGGCCCATTCCCCTTCCGACGCGCATCAACAAGTACACCGTCCTGCGCTCGCCGCACGTGCATAAGAAGTCGCGAGAGCAGTTCGAGATGAGGACGCACAAGCGCCTGATCGACATCATCGATCCCACGCCGGACGTCATGGACGCGCTCATGAAGCTCGAGCTTCCCGCGGGCATCGACGTCGAGATAAAGCAGTAGGTAGGGGCCCGGCAAAGGGCCTGTGACCGTTTGGCATTGGCGCAGTTTCCCGCGCCTCGTAAGGCGGGGGAAGTTGCCAGGTCGATCCGCGAAGTCGAGGCTTGGCGGGTCGACCGGAGCAGATAATGCCCGTCCCCGAGGCGGCGCATTCAACGCTTAGGAGTTGCGAATGATCGGTTTGATCGGCAAGAAAGTCGGCATGACGCAAGTCTTCGACGAGACGGGGCGGCTCATACCCGTGACGGTGATCGAGTTCGCGCCGAACGTCGTCGTCGGAAAGAAGACCTCCGACAAGGACGGCTACGACGCAGTCGTGGTGGGCGTCTATGGAAAGAAGAAGTCCCGGGTCACGAAACCCTACGCGGGCCAGTTCCCCGAGGGGACCGAGCCGACGCGGATCCTGCGCGAGATGCGCGACTTCGAGAAGGAAGTCGCCGTCGGCGACAAGCTCGGCGTCGGGATACTCGAGGGCCAGCGCTTCGTCGACGTTAGCGCGACCAGTAAAGGAAAGGGTTTCCAGGGCGTCATGAAGAGGTGGAACTTCGGCGGAGGCCGCAATACGCACGGCTCCAAGTTCCATCGCGAGCCCGGATCGACGGGGCAGAGCACGTATCCCCATAAGACCTTCAAGAACGTCAAGCTGCCCGGACGCATGGGGCGCGAGAGCGTCACTGTCCAGAACCTGAGGGTCGTGAAGCTCGACGCCGAGGGCTCGTTCCTCCTCGTGCGCGGAGCCGTGCCCGGTCCCCGCACCTGCGACGTGCTCGTGCGCGCGGCCGTGAAGAAGTCGAAGTAGGGCGGAGGACTGGAATGGAGAGGAAAGTCGTTTCCCTGCAGGGGAAGGAGCTCAGGTCCATCGAGCTCTCCGACGCCGTTTTCGGCTTGCCGATCAACGAGGACGTCATCTACTACGCCATCAATAACGAGCTCGCGAACCTGCGCGTCGGGACCGCCTGCACGAAGGACCGCGGCGAGGTCCATGGCACCAACCGCAGGCCCTATTCCCAGAAGGGCACGGGCCGCGCCCGCCAGGGCGACTATAAGTCTCCCGTCTACGTGGGCGGCGGCACCGCGTTCGGGCCCAAGCCGCGCGACTTATCGTACGCGCTGCCCAAGAAGGTGAAGCGCCTCGCCATGAAGAGCATCCTGAGCCTCAAGGCGCAGGACGGCTCCATGCAGGTTGTCGAGGATTTTACGGTCGAGACCGGCAAGACCGGCGACCTCGTCAAGAAGATCGCGGGCCTGGCCTCCTCGAAGGAAGCCGCGCGCACCGTCGTGATCCTCAAGGACGACGACGCCGCCGTGAAGCGGGCCGGACGCAACATCCCCTGGCTGAGCTTCCTCTCGTACAACCGGCTCCGGGCGCACGACCTCTTCTACGGAAGGAAGGTTATCGTGCTCGAGTCGGCCGCGAAGGGACTCAACGAGTTCTACGCGGACAAGTAAGGAGCCGGAGAATGGATTACGAATTGATCCTAATAGAGCCGGTGCTGACCGAGAAGAGCAACGTCGCCCGCGAGGACGGCCGCTACGCCTTCAAGGTCGACGCCCGCGCGGACAAGATTCAGATCATGGAAGCGGTCCGCAGGATGTTCAAGGTGAATCCCGTCGCCTGCAACATCATCAACGTGAAGTCCAAGCCGAAGCGGCTCCGCGGCCGCCCGGGCAAGACCGCGACCTGGAAGAAGGCCGTCGTCAGGCTGGCGCCCGGCGAGAAGATCGCCGTCTTCGAGGGCGCATAGAGCGCGGGGGGAGCAGGATGGCAACAAAGACGTTCAGGCCGAAGACCGCGGGCCTCCGGCACCGCGTTCAGGTCGTCAACAGCGAGATCAGCTCCAACGCGAGCGCGCCCGAGAAATCCCTGGCCCGCGGCAAGAAGTCCAACGGCGGGCGGGCCTCCAACGGCCGCATCTCGGTTCGCCACCAAGGCGGCGGCCACAAGCAGAAGTACCGAATCATCGACTTCAAGCGCGACAAAACCGGCGTCCCCGGTATCGTCGCCTCGATCGAGTACGACCCGAACCGCTCGGCGAACATCGCCCTCGTCAAATACGTCGACGGCGAGAAGCGCTACATCCTCTGTCCCAAGGGCCTCGCGGTCGGGCAGAAGGTGCTCGCGGGCGCCGGATCGCCCATCGAGCCGGGCAACGCGCTGCCGCTCGAGGCTATCCCTGTCGGCATCACCGTGCACAACGTCGAGCTCACGCTCGGCAAGGGCGGCCAGATGGCGCGCTCCGCCGGAGCCAGCGCCCTCATCGCGGCGAAGGACGGCGACTACGTCGTCCTCAAGCTTCCCTCGGGCGAGCTTCGCATGGTGTTCCGCAAGTGCATGGCGACGATCGGCTCCGTGGGCAACGACGAGCACATGAACGAGCGCTTCGGCAAGGCCGGCCGCATCCGATGGCTGGGCATCCGCCCAACGGTCCGCGGAACGGTCATGAACCCCGTCGACCATCCGCACGGAGGCGGCGAGGGGCGAGGCAAGGGCTACAAGCAGCCCGTTACGCCCTGGGGCCAGCCGTGCAAGGGTTACAAGACCCGAGACACGCACAAGCCGTCGAGCCGCTTTATCGTCAAGCGCAGGAAGTAAGGGAGGAGCCCAAAAGTGTCCAGGTCAGTGAAGAAAGGGCCCTTCATCGAGAAGAGCCTGTACAAGAAAGTGCTCGAGATGAGCAAGGCGGGGGACCGCAAGATGGTGAAGACCTTCTCCCGCACGTCGACGATCATTCCCGAGATGGTCGGCATGACCGTCTCCGTTTACAACGGCAAGACCTGGGTCCCGGTTTACGTGACCGAGAACCTGGTCGGCCACAAGCTCGGCGAGTTCGCCCCGACCCGCGTGTTCCGCGGCCACGCCGGGAGCGACAAGAAGGCCGAGAAGAAGTAGGGGCGGGAAATGGCAGAAGCTAAGAACGGATACATGGCTACGGCGAAATGGCTCATGGCCTCCCCCTCGAAGGTCCGCCCCGTGGCCGACCTCGTGAGGAAGCGGCCCTACTCCGAGGCCGTCTCGATCCTCGAGAATATGCCGAACAAGGGCGCCCGCCTCATAAAGAAGGTGGTCGCCTCTGCCGCGGCTAACGCCCTGAACCGTAACCGCAAGCTCGACGAGGACATGCTTTACGTCAAGGAGATCCGGATCGACGAAGGCCCGCGCATGCGGCGCGTCTGGTTCCGCGGCCGCGGCAGGGCGGACATGCTCGTAAAGCGGATGTGCCACATCTCGTGCGTGATCGACGAGATCGGAAAGAAGACGGAGGCGTAACGTGGGGAATAAAGTAAGTCCCATCGGCCTTAGGATCGGGATCAACAAAGATTGGAAGTCACGCTGGTACGTCGATCCCCGCGACTACGCCAAGACGCTGCACGAGGATCTCGCGATTCGGCGCAGAATCGTCGAGCTCCCCGAGTGCAAAGGGGCCGACATCTCCGAAGTCGAGATCGTCCGCCATCCGCAGCGCGTGACCATCGTGATCCATACGGCGCGGCCCGGCGTCCTCATCGGCGTCAAGGGCGCGAACATCGAGCGGATCGGCGCCGAGCTCCAGAAGATCGCGACCAAGAAGGTCCAGATCAAGATCAAGGAAGTTAAGAAGACCGACACCAACGCCCAGATCGTGGCGCAGAACATAGCGAGGCAGCTCGAGAACCGCGGCTCCTTCCGCAAGGCGATTAAGATGTCCGTCTCGAACGCGATCAAGGGCGGGGCCCAGGGATGCAAGGTCCGCGTCTCCGGCCGCCTCGGCGGAGCGGACATGTCCCGCACGGAGGAGCACAAGGACGGCCGCGTCCCGCTCCACACCCTGCGCGCGGACATCGACTACGGTTTCGCCGAGTCCTCTACGACCTTCGGCCGGATCGGCGTCAAGGTGTGGATCTACCAGGGCATGGTGTACAAGTCGGAGAAGAACGAAGACGCGGGCATGCTTGTGCGTAAGCAGCAGCGCCGTGAATTCGACGGTCGCGATGACAGGCCCGAGCGGCCGCGCCGTGGTCCCGCACCCGCCGGCGACGGCGAGCGCGCCTCCGCGCCGAGGACCGATCGTCCCGTGCGCCCGTCGGATGGCCGCGAGGGCGAGTCGCCGAGGGCTAGGAGCTAAGTCATGCTGAGTCCCAAGAGAGTCAAGCACAGAAAGGTCCAGCGCGGCCGACCGACGGGGATCGCCCGTCGCGGCAACACGATCGCGTTCGGCGAGTACGGCCTCGTGTGCATGGAGCCGGAATGGCTCACCAACCGCCAGATCGAGGCGGCGCGCATCGCGCTCAACAGGTACATCAAGCGCGGCGGGAAGCTATGGATCCGGATCTTCCCGGACAAGCCCTACTCCAAGAAGCCCGCCGAGACCCGCATGGGCAAGGGAAAGGGCGGCCCTGAGTACTGGGTGGCCGTCGTCAGGCCGGGCACCGTGCTCTTTGAGCTCTCCGGCGTCGAGCCGAAGGTGGCCGAGGAGGCCATGCGCCTCGCGGGCTCCAAGCTGCCCGTCAAGACGAAGTTCACGCTGCGCGCGGAAACGGAGTGATGGCATGAAGAACAGCTTCAAGGAGCTCAAGCTCGACGAGCTCGTGGCGAAGCGCGCCGAGCTCCGTAAGAAGTACTTCGACCTCCGCTTCCAAGCGGTTGTCGGGCACGTCGAGAACCCCGTTCAGCTCAGGGTCCTGAGGCGGCAGATCGCTCGCCTCGAGACGCGGATCGGCACGGCCGGGGCCGCCGGCTCCGCCGGCGCGGCTTCCGCCCAGGCGCCCGTCGGCGCTGCCGCCGCGAAGAAGTAGGTCAGGAGAGTCACCGTGGAAACCGTTCAGGGCTCCAATCGCAAGCAGTCGCTCCAGGGCATCGTGAAGAGCGACAAGATGGACAAGACCATCGTCGTGGAGATCACGATGCGCAAGCTGCATCCTCTCTACAAGAAATACGTGACGAGGTCCAAGAGCATCAAGGCCCACGACGAGAAGAACGAAGCCCACGAGGGCGATACCGTCCGGGTCGTCGAGTGCAGGCCGCTCTCCCGCGACAAGCGCTGGATGCTGGCCGAGATAGTCGAGCGAGCGAAGTAGGCGGCGAGGATAAAGAGATGGTACAAGTCGAATCCATGCTGGTCGTCGCCGACAATTCCGGCGCGAAGATGGTGCAGTGCATCAAGGTCCTCGGCGGCACGCGCCGCCGCTACGCGGGCATAGGCGACATAATCGTCGTGGCCGTGAAGGACACCATCCCCAACTCGGCGATCAAAAAGGGGACGGTCGAGAAGGCGGTCGTCGTCAGGACGCACAAGGAGTACCGGCGCCCGGACGGCACGTACATCCGCTTCGACGACAACGCCTGCGTCATTATCGACGCCAACAAGAACCCGAAGGGCAAGCGCATATTCGGGCCCGTAGCGCGCGAGCTTCGCGAGAAGGACTACATGAAGATCGTGTCCCTCGCGCCTGAGGTCCTGTGAGGAGTCCGGAAATGGCCGACATCAAGTACAAGCTCCGCAAGGAGGACCAGGTCCAGGTCGTAGCCGGCAAGGACAAGGGCAAGCAAGGCAAGATCATCCGCATCGACCGTGATAAGGGACGCGCGATCGTCGCCGGCGTCAACATGGTCAAGAAGGCGCAGAAGAAGCGGAAGCAGACCGACCGCGGCGGCATCATCGAGATCGAAGCCCCGATCCAGATGTCGAACATCATGATCGTGTGCCGCAAGTGCGGGCCGACGAGGATCGGCTACAAGATCGAGGGCGACGCGAAGAAGCGCGTCTGTCGCAAGTGCGGGGAGGCGCTCTGATATGGCCGAAGTGAACGCGAAGGCCGCCGAGGCGGCCGAGAAGAAGAAGGCCAAGGCCGCCGAGAAGAAGAAATCCTCGGGCGAGAGCGCTCCCCTTCCTAAGGGCTACGTGCCGCGGCTCCAGAAGATCTACCGCGAGAAGGTCGCGCCCGAGCTCCTCAAGGAGTTCTCGTACTCCTCGTCGATGCAGATCCCCCGCTTCGTCAAGGTGATCGTGTCCATGGGCGTCGGCGAGGCCAAGGAGAACAAGAAGATCCTGGACGCCGCCATTACGGACCTCGACCAGATCACGGGACAGCACGCCGTGAAGACCAAGGCCCGCAAGTCCATAGCGACCTTTAAGATCCGCCAGGGGCAGGAGATCGGCGCCAGGGTGACCCTGCGCGGCCATATGATGTGGGAGTTCCTGGACCGGCTTATGAACGTCGCGCTCCCGCGCGTCAAGGACTTCAGGGGGGTCAACCCCAACGCCTTCGACGGGCACGGGAACTACTCGCTCGGGCTGACCGAGCAGATCATCTTCCCGGAGATCGACTTCGATAAGATTGAGAAGATCATGGGGCTCAATATCGCGATCGTTACGACCGCGAGGAACGACAAGGAGGCGAAGAGCCTCCTCGCCAAGATGGGCATGCCCTTCAGGAAATAAGGAAGGCGGAACATGGCGCGCAAGGCGATGATCCTTAAGTCTCAGAAGAAGCCGAAGTACTCGACCCGATTGGTCCGGCGCTGCAAGGTCTGCGGGCGGTCGCGCGGATACCTTCGGAAGTTCGACATGTGCAGGATCTGCTTCCGGAAGTACGCTTCCGAAGGCCTGATCCCGGGCGTGACGAAGTCGAGCTGGTAGGAGGTAGCGATGAGCGTTTCCGATCCCATCGCGGACATGCTGACCAAGATCCGCAACGCGAGCTCGGCCAGGCACGAGAAGGTCGACATCCCGACCTCCAAGCTCAAGCTGGAGATCGTCAAGATACTCAAGACCGAGGGCTTCATTAAGAACTTCAAGAAGATCCAGGCGGAGGGCTCGAACGTCATCCGCATCTTCTTGAAGTACGACGACTCGAACGACCCCGTCATCCACGGCGTCGAGAAGGTCTCTCGCCCCGGCAGGCGCGTGTACTCCGGCTACAAGGAGCTGCCGCGCGTCTTCAACGGCTACGGCACCCTGATCGTCTCGACCTCCGAGGGCGTGACGACCGGCAGGAAGGCCGTCGAGAAGAAGGTGGGCGGCGAGCTCATCTGCACCGTCTGGTGAGCGGGAGAGAGCCATGTCGAGAATCGGAATAAAGCCGATCCAGGTGCCGCAGGGCGTGAAGGTCACCGTGGGGCCGGACCTGGTCACGGTCGAGGGCCCCAAGGGCAAGCTGACCCAGTCCTACCTCCCCGAGGTCGAGATAAAGGTAGACGGGAGCGCCGTGAAGGTGACCCGCAAGTCCGACACGAAGCAGGCCAGGGCTTACCACGGCCTCTACAGGAACCTCGTCAACAACATGGTCCTCGGCGTTTCCGCGGGCTTCACGAGGTCCCTCATGATAAACGGCGTCGGGTACAAGGCCGAGGTGCAGGGCAAGATCCTGATCCTCAGCCTCGGGTACTCCACGGACTTCGGCGTCGCGATCCCCGAGGGCATCTCCGTCGTCGTCGAGGCGAACGGCCAGAAGGTCGTCGTCTCCGGCCGCGACCGGCACGCCGTCGGGAAGTTCGCGAGCGAGGTCAGGGGCCTCCGCCTCCCCGAGCCCTATAAGGGCAAAGGCATCAGGTACGAGGACGAGAAGATCAGGAAGAAGGTCGGCAAGACCGGCGTGAAGTGAGGCCGCGAATATGAGCGTCAAGGAACTGAGCGACAAGCTCCGAAAGCGGGGCCAGCGGAAGATGCACATCCGCAAGACACTCTCCGGCACGCCGGAGAAGCCGAGGATGACCGTCTTCAAGTCGAACAAGTATATGTACGTCCAAGTCGTCGACGATGTCGCCGGCGCGACGGTCGCCTACGCTTCGACCCTCGAGGAGTCCTGCAAGGCCTTCAAGAGGAACGTCGAGGGCGCGGCCAAGCTCGGCGAGGAGATCGGGAAGAGGCTCAAGGAGAAGAACGTGGCCACCGTGGTATTCGACCGCAACGGGTACGTGTACCACGGCATCGTGAAGGCCATCGCCGACGGCGCCCGCAAGGCCGGGATCGCGTTCTAGGGGGACGGCGTGGATAACAGGGACAGAGGCAGGCGGGACGACGGTCCCCGCGACAACTACATGGAGAAGCTGGTCAAGCTCAACCGGACGGCCAAGGTCGTCAAGGGCGGCCGGCGCTTCTCCTTCTCGGCCCTCACCGTGGTGGGCGACCGCCAGGGCCTGGTGGGCTTCGGCTTCGGCAAGGCGAACGACGTCACCGAGGCCATCCGCAAGAGCATCGAGCGCGCCCGCAGGGCGATGATCAAGATGCCGGTCAAGAACGGCACGATCCCGCACGAGGTGATCGGCGACTACAAGGCTACCCACGTCCTCCTCAAGCCGGCCTGCCCGGGCTCGGGGATCATCGCGGGCGGCCCGGTGCGCGCCATCATGGAGGCCGGCGGCGTGACCGACGTCCTCTCCAAGTGCGTGGGCTCGCGCAGCTCGATCAACATCGTCCGCGCCGTGTTCGCCGGCGTGGGCGGCATGATGGACGCCAAGACCGTGGCCAAGAACCGCGGCAAGACGATCAAGGATCTGTGGGGTTAAGGCCATGGCCAAGAGAATCGAGATCACCCTGGTCAAGAGCACGATCCACCAGAAGCCCGAGAAGAGGGCGACCGTCCGCTCGCTCGGACTGCGCAAGATCGGCTCCAAGACCGTGCAGGAGTCGACGCCCGCCGTCCTCGGGATGGTGAGGGCGGTAGAGCACCTCGTAGAAGTCAAGGAGATCGACTGATATGGCCGACTTCAACCTGCACGCGCCCGTGGGCGCGAACAAGAAGCCGCGCCGGGTCGGCCGCGGCCAGAGCTCCGGCCTCGGCACGACGGCGGGCAGGGGTAACAAAGGCCAGCAGTCCCGCTCGGGCGGCAAGACCTACCCCGGATTCGAGGGCGGGCAGATGCCCCTCTACAGGCGGCTGCCGTCGCGCGGTTTCTCCAACGCGCGGTTCCGCAAGGAATGGCAGATCGTGAACCTCGCGGACATCGACGCGAAATTCTCCGCCGGCGAGATCGTCGACGGCGTGAGCCTCCTCGCGAAGCGCCTGGTCAAGAAGGCCGAGGGCCTCGTGAAGATACTGGGCGAGGGCGAGGTCACCAAGGCCCTCACGTTCCAGGTCGACAAGGTCTCGGCCTCCGCGAGGGCGAAGATCGAGAAGGCCGGCGGCAAGGTCGAGACGCCCTCCGCCGGCGGCGCGGCGAGCGCCTAGCTAAGGCGCGAAGGGGCCGATCACCATGGCGAGCAACCCGCTAGTAGACATCTTCCGCGTCAAGGAGCTCCGGCAGCGGATACTCTATACCCTGATGTGGCTCGCGATCTTCCGGCTCGGGACCTTCCTTCCCATACCCGGCATCAACGCGAGCGCGCTGCAGTCGTACTTCGCGCAGCAGAGCAGCTCCTCGGGCACCGGGGTAACCGACTACCTCGACTTCTTCGCCGGCGGCGCCTTCAAGAACTTCTCCCTCTTCATGCTCGGCGTCATGCCCTATATCAGCATGCAGATCATCATGCAGCTGATGCTCGTGGTCTCGCCCAAGCTGAAGAAGGTCTCCGAGGAGGAGGGCGGAAAGAAGAAGATCGCCCGCTGGACCAAGATCGGCACCGTCTTCGTGACGATCATCGAGTCCTACTCCATCACGATATGGGCCGACCGCATCCCGAATGCCCTGACTATGGGTCGCGTCCCCTACACGCTCATCGCGATCCTGACCGTCACGACGGGCTCGATGTTCCTGATCTGGATGGGAGAGCAGATCACCAAGCGCGGCATCGGCAACGGCGTCTCGCTGCTCATCTTCGCGGGCATCGTGGCCAGGCTCCCGAACGGCATCTACGAGCTGATCAAGAAGATCCAGCTCGGCGAGCTCAACGCGATCTACGCGATCGTCGTCTTCGTCATGTTCATCCTGGTCATCGCGATGGTCGTCTACGAGCAGCAGGGGCAGCGGAAGATACCGGTCAACTACGCGAAGCGCGTCGTCGGACGGAAGATGTACGGGGCGCAGAACACCTACATCCCCTTCAAGATCAACCCCTCGGGCGTCATCCCGGTCATCTTCGCGAGCTCGATCCTGACCTTCCCCCTGCAGATATCCGAGACCCTCGGGGTGAACGCGAAGTGGCTGCGCGACTTCTCGTACTGGCTGTCCCCGCGGGGCTTCTGGTACAACTTCCTCTACGTCGCGCTGATCATCTTCTTCGCCTACTTCTATACTCAGGTCACGCTCAACCCGCAGCAGATCTCCAAGAACATCCGCGAGAACGGCGGCTCGATCCCGGGCATCCGCTCGGAGAAGATGGAGGAGCACCTTACCAGGATCCTCAACAGGATCATCCTCCCCGGCTCGCTGTACCTGGGCCTCATCGCGCTGATCCCCAGCCTGGTGCAGTCGTTCTTCGGGTTCCCGAGCTCGCTGGCCTACCTGCTCGGCGGCACCTCGCTGCTCATCTTGGTAGGCGTAGACCTGGATACGATGTCCCAGATCAACGCCCTCCTGAAGATGCATCATCACGAGGGCCTGACGAAGAAGGGCCATATCAGGTCGAGGAACCTGTAGATTCTTTCGCCGAAAAGGCTTACAATCGCCCCGCGATGGTCGCGAGACCTTCGTCGGGGCACAGGAGAGCGGCATGAAAGTCAGGACCAGCGTCAAGAAGATATGCGATAAGTGCAAGGTGATCCGGCGCCAAGGCATCGTCCGGATCATCTGCGAGAACCCCAAGCACAAGCAGAAGCAGGGCTGAGGGAAGGAGGTAGCTCATGGCACGCATAGCGGGAGTCGACCTCCCCAACAAGCACGTCGAGATCGCGCTTACGTACATCTTCGGGCTCGGCAGGACCAGCGCCCGGAAGATCTGCGAGGCGACCAGGATCGACCCGGTCAAGAAGATGAACGATCTTTCCAGCGAGGAAGTGGCCGAGCTGCGGAAGATCATCGAGAATGACTACAAGGTCGAGGGCCGCCTCCGCTCCGAGACGGCGCTCAACATCAAGCGCCTCATGGATATCGGCTGCTACCGCGGCCTCCGGCACCGCAAGGGCCTGCCCGTCAACGGGCAGCGCACCAGGACGAACGCCCGCACCCGCAAGGGCAAGCGGAAGACCGTCGCGAACAAGAAGAAAGCCGTTTAAGGAACAAGGAGAGCGAACGTGGCAATCGCCAAGAAGAAGAAAGAGAAGAAGAGCGTATACGAAGGTAACGTCTACATCCAGGCGACCTTCAACAATACGATCATCACTATCACGGACCTCAAGGGCAACGCGATCTCCTGGTCGTCGTCCGGCGTCCACCAGTTCCGCGGGGCAAAGAAGTCCACCCCCTTCGCCGCCCAGACCGTGGCCGAGACCGCCGTGCAGAAGGCCCTGACCGTCGGTCTTCGCGAGGTGCACGTGTACGTGAAGGGCCCGGGCGTGGGCCGCGAATCGGCCATCCGCCAGCTCGGCGCCCTCGGCCTCAAGGTCAGGAGCATCAACGACGTGACGCCGATCCCCCATAACGGCTGCCGGCCCCGCAAGGCCAGGCGCATCTAACGAAGGGGCAAGAGAAAGATGCGATACACCGGACCAGTGTGCCGGCTTTGCCGGACCGAGCAGACCAAGCTGTTCCTCAAGGGCGACCGCTGCAAGAGCGATAAGTGCCCGATCAACCGGAAGGCCCTTCCGCCGGGAAAGGCGCCTAAGTCCCGCTCGGGCAAGCGCTCGGACTACGCCGTCCAGCTCCGCGAGAAGCAGAAGCTCAAGAGGACCTACGGCCTCATGGAGACCCAGTTCCGCAACACCTTCGAGAAGGCCCTCCGCATGACCGGCAAGACCGGCGAGAACCTCTTCGGGCTCCTCGAGCGCAGGCTCGACACCGTGGTGTACCGCCTCCGCTTCGCCTCGTCGCGGGCGCAGGCGCGGCAGCTCGTGCTGCACGGGCACATCGCCGTCAACGGCAAGCGCGTCAACGTGCCGTCCTTCTCCGTGAAGCCGGGCGACCAGGTCGCGGTCCACCCGACGTCCAAGAAGCTGGCACTCGTCAAGGAAGCGCTTCAGGAATTCGGCCGAGCGGGCGTCATGCCCTGGCTCGAGGTCGATCCGGATAATATGGTCGGCAAGTTCAACGCGATCCCGCATCGCCAGGACATTACCGATATGGCCGACATCCGCGAGCAGCTCGTCGTCGAGCTCTACTCGAAGTAAGGAGCGGAAATGGCGCGGAAGAACCTACTCAAGGGTTTCAAGAGGCCGAAGGGCATTACCTACGAGCAGAGCGAGTCCGGCCCCGACTACGGGAAGTTCCTCGCCTATCCCTTCGAGCCGGGCTACGGCACGACCGTCGGCAATACGCTGCGCCGAATCCTCCTCTCTTCGATCCAGGGCTACGCGATCACCGCGGTGCGCGTCGTCCGATACGATTCAGAGGGCGCGCAGCACATCGTCACGAGCGAGTTCGAGACAATCCCCGGCGTCGTTGAGGACACCGTCGAGGTGCTCAATAGCCTCAAGCAGGTGCGTGTCAAGCTCCCCGAGGACGAGGAGCAGGCCACCTTCCTGTACGAACTGAAGGGGCCCGGCGAGGTGGACGGCGCCTTCATCGGCAAGGACAAGCCGATCGAGGTGCTCAATCCCGGCATCAAGATCTGCACGCTCATGGACGACGCGCGGCTGGACGTCGAGATCCAGGTCGACCTCGGTCGGGGCTACGTTCCTTCCGAGGTCAACGAGAAGTACGTCGAAGTCGTCGGGACCATCCCCATGGACGCAATCTTCTCCCCGGTGAAGAAGGTCAAGTACGCCGTCGAGCCCACGCGGGTCGGGCAGCGCTCCGACTACGACAAGCTCGTGCTCGAGATCTGGACCGACGGGACCGTGAGGCCGGAGGACGCCCTCGCCGAGGCGGCCAAGATCGCCAAGGACCACTTCGCCATCTTCGTCAACTTCGACGAGGGCGAGGCCGGCGTCGACGAGGAGAACGACGAGGTAGAGGAGCGCGTCAGGCAGATCCTCAATACGCCGGTGGAGGAGCTGGAGCTCTCCGTCCGCAGCTCCAACTGCCTGAAGAACGCCAACATCAAGACGATAGGCGACCTCACCCGTAAGACCGAGGACGACATCGCCAAGACGCGCAACTTCGGCAAGAAGTCGCTCCAGGAGATAAAGGACAAGCTCAAGGAATGGAACCTCGGCCTCGGGATGACGGACTACTCGGCGCTGCGAAACTACCTCAAGCTGTCCATGAAGAAGGAAGAGACCGATGAAGCATAAGATCGGGTTCAACAAGCTGAACCGGACGCCTGCCCACCGCAAGGCCCTTATACGTAACATGATGACGGTGCTCTTCAAGCACGAGCGCATCGTGACGACGCGCGCCAAGGCCATCGAGGTCAGGCGCTTCGCCGAAAAGGAGATCACCCGCGCCAAGGAGGACTCGGTCCACGCAAGGCGCATGGTCGCCCGCAAGATAACCGATGAAGAGATCCTGGCGAAGCTTTTCACCGACATCGCGCCTCGCTTCAAGGAGCGCGCGGGCGGATATACCAGGATCCTCCGCGTGGGCGAGCGCAAGCACGACGCCGCCGACATGGTCGTCCTCGAGCTCGTCGACCGCAAGGACGACGGGAAGAAGGCCGAGCGCGAGAAGCGCAAGGCCGAGCGGAAGGCCAAGGAAAAGGCCGCGAGCCAGGCCTGATAAGAGGGGAGAGAGCATGTCGAAAGCCCATCGCGGAAAAGGTCTTAGGGAAGCGGCCGCACACGGCCGCGGCGTTTGTCCTGTTTGCAAGCGCGAGCAAGTGAAGGTCCTCTACGAGCAGGAGATCGACGGCCAGAAGGTCAAGATCTGCAAGATGTGCAAGGCGACGCTCGCGAACAAGAAGAAGGCCGCAGCCTCGAGCTGAGAACGTCGCCTTCAGCGACGGGAGCCGCCCCGGCTCGCTCTTTAGAGCGGGCCGGGGCGGTCTCATTTTTCTCCGGTCGCGGGACCCCGGAGGAGATATATTGATTGCTCGGAGGAAGCGGATGATCCGAAAGGCGATTGTAGTGGCCATCGCGTCGCTCGTCTTCTGCTCTGCCCTTGCAGCGGTGCCTCTTCGCGTCTCCTGGGCGGATGGGAAGGTAGAGCGGCAGAAGGGCTCCGCCTGGGCCGCGGTGGGCATAGGCGATCAGGTCGACTCCTCCGACACGTTGCGTCTGTCGACGGGAGCCTCGGTCGAGATCACGGACGGCAAGCGGAAGGTGTCCCTGACCGCCGCCGGGAAGTATAAGCTGGACGAGCTCCTGAAGCAGGGATCGGAAATAGCGCGCAGGAAGATCGGCGCGCTCGACAAGCTCGGGAAGCTCGTCGACCCGAAGGCGAGCGCATCGAGCGCGGCGGTCGCCGCCGTCCGCGGCGCTCCGGCCGATCCAGGCCAGGGCGGGGTTACCTGGATGGTCGACGAGGTCGACGTGGCCGCGGTCATGGACGAGGCTCGCGCGCTCGTCAGGCAAGGTGAGTTCTCGGCCGCCGCGGCGAAATTCGACGAGGCCGTCCTCGCGGCCGAGGGCGAGCGCAAGGCCGAGGCGACCTACGCCGAGGCCTGGGCCCTCGCCGCGGACGACAGGACGGGGCAGGCCGTGAAGCTGCTTCGCGGCATGGCCTCGGGCGGTTCCTGGGAAGGCCCGAGGATACTCCTCCTCTCGCGCCTGGATATCGATACCGGATCGGCGGCCGAGGCGGCCGCGCTCCTCAAGTCGGGAATCGACAAGAAGCTCTTCTCGGGCGAAGACCTCGAGCTCGCGAAATCCATGCTGGCCGAGACCTCGGCCGAATAAGGCGGCGTCGAAGGCGCGCCGCCCTTGGCGCGGCGCGTCGGCCGCGGCTATCATGCCCCATGAGCGAATCGTCCGAAGGCGGCGCGCGCGGCCGTGACCCGTCGCGGGCGGGGACCTTGGCGGCCTTCGCCGCGTACGGTCTGTGGGGCCTCTTCCCTATCTATTGGAAGCTCCTCAAGTCCGTCGAGCCCCTCCAGATCCTCTGCCATCGCATCGTCTGGGCGGCTTTCCTTACGATCGTCGCCCTCGTCGCGACGAGGGCGCTCGGCTCGCTGGCCGCCCTGTTCAGGGACCGCAAGCGCGCGCCCTACGCGGTCGCTGCCTCGATCCTGGTCACTTTCAATTGGGGCCTCTACATCTGGGCCGTCAATACCTCGCACGTAACCGAGTCCTCGCTGGGCTACTACATCAATCCCCTCGTGTCGGTCGCGCTGGGCGCGATCTTCTTCCGCGACCGCCTGGACAAGTGGACCGTCGCCGCGGTCGCCGTCGCCTCGGCCGGCATCGTCGCGGCCACCGTCCTCATGGGCAGCCTCCCGTGGATCTCGCTGTGCCTCGCGTTGAGCTTCGGCCTCTACGGCTTCGTGAAGAAGAAAGCCGGAGCAGAGCCCCTGGTCGGGCTCGCCGCGGAGACCCTGATCGCGTCTCCGTTGGCTCTCGCGTTCCTGGCCTACAGGCACGCCGCGGGCGCGGGCGCTTTCGTGGCCGCGGGCCCGACGGCGACGGCCCTCCTCGTCTTCGCGGGCGCGGTGACGGCGATCCCGCTGCTCTGCTTCGCCGCGGCGGCGAATCGCATAACGCTCACGCGGATGGGCTTCATCCAGTACGTATCCCCGACGCTCCAGCTCGCGCTCGGGGTGCTGGTCTACGGCGAGAGCGTGAGCGCGCCCATGGCCGTGGCCTTCGTCACCGTGGTGGCGGCCGGCTCGATGTACGCCTTCACGCGCGTCCGTCGACGCCCGCTATAGACCGAGCACGCTGAGCAAGGCCTTCCCGAAGGTCTCGTCGTCGATCCTTCCCTCTAGGAAGGCCTTTACGAGGGCCTTCACCTCGGCAGGGAAGGCCGTCCAGTACTCCTCCTGCCAGCGCGTGCCCGACTCCCAGAGCTCGCGCTGGCGGCTCGGGGGCATCGAGCCGCGCGAGTACTCGACGAAGGACTTGACCATGCCAAGAAGGGCCTCCGGAGGAAGGGGCGACGGGGCCCTCGCTCTGGGCGCGCCCGGCGGCGGCGCGTACTCGTCGAGGATGGCGGCCAGCTCTTCCTCTCCGATCTCGGGGGCTTCCTTCCGGACGATATCCGCGACGAGGTTGCGGACCGTTCCCCTGACGCTTTCCATGGTCGCGCCGACGCCTCGCTCGAGCTCGCCCGCCATGCGACGCGCCATGGCGTTCGGGCCCTCGCCGCCCAGGCTCTCGAAGGCCTTGATGTCGCGGGCTCGGCGCTCGCAGGCCTTGGCGATGACCTCGAACTCCGACTCGTCGGCCTTATTGAGGATGTAGTCGAGGATCGCCTCGAGCTCCTTGCGCGCCACGCGGCCTCCGCGGAGGCGAGAACGCGCCTCCACGGACGAGTATGGCCTTTGCGGCGCCGCGGGTAAAGACACGTGACGGCCGCCCGCGCTACTATCTTGAGCATGTCGCGCCGATCGAGCGAAGCGGCGGGCTTCGGGCTCGCGACCGCGCTTCTGTGGGGCCTCTCCTTCCTCAGCATAAAGACCGCGGTGGCGGTCATCCCCCCGATGACGCTCGCCGTCTCGCGCTTCGCCGTGGCTTGCTCGGTCCTCCCCCTGCTCGCCCTGGCCGCGAGGGAGAGCCTCCGCCTCCCGAGGAAGGACGTCCTGCCCGTCGCGTGCTCGGGCCTGGTCGGCATCACCCTCTACTTCCTGGGCGAGAACAACGGCGTCGCGCGCCTGCCGGCCTCCGAGTCCTCGCTCATCATCGGGACCATCCCGGTCCTCACGATGCTCGCCGAGCGACTGATAGTCGGCGCGCGCCTCGCCGCCCGCGCCTACGCGGGAGCGGCGCTATCGCTGGTCGGCGTGGCCCTCATCGTCGCCCGCGCCGAGTCCTCCGCCTCCGATCCGCTCGGCTATGTCTTCATGAGCGTGGCCGCCGTCTCCTGGGTCGCCTACAACTTTATCGTGAAGCGCGTCTCGAAGGACTGCGGCCGCGTCGCGCTGACTTTCTGGCAGAGTCTCTTCGGGCTCGCGGGCTGCGTGCCCTTCGCCCTCGCCGAGCGGGGATCGTGGCAGGTCCCGAGCCTTACGGTTTCGCTCAACGTACTCTACCTCGGCGTGCTCTGCTCGGCGGCGGGATACTGGCTCTACACGATGACTCTCGACCGCATCGGGCCCGGCAGGGCCTCCTCCTATATCAATTTGATCCCCGTCATCTCGGTCGCGGCGGCCTACGTCATCCTGGGAGAGCGGCTCGGCGGACTGCAGCTCGCCGGCGGCGCCGTCGCGGTAGCGGGCGTCTACCTGGCCACGACGCCGGGGCGCCGCTCGGCCGCGCGCGCGAGGTCGGGGGGACCGGGCTCGACGTTGTCCGAGTAGGACAGCCGCTTCACCATGGCCTTGATCACGATGCCGCGGTTGTAGCGGTACATGATGGTCCTGGGGAGCGCCATCCGATCCAGTGCGGGATCGCCGGGCCTCACGGGGTGCAGAAAATCGTCCGCGACGAAGGCGTACTCGTAGCCGTAGCCCGGCAGCGCCGCGGCGGCCCGCGCTGACTTGATCCCGAAGGGGTAGGCGTACGCGGTCGGCGCGACGCCGGTAAGTCGGCGCAGCGCCGGGCCGGGCAGCCTGAGCTCGCGGCCGTACTGGACGTAATCCTTGGCCCAGGCTTCCTCGGACAGCGAACTGTGGTTGTAGCCGTGGGCGCCGATGCCGCAGCCATCCGCGGCGAGCTCGGCGAGCTGGTCGGCGGTCAGCGCGTAGCGCACCCGATTCTCGACGATGGCCGGGTAGACGAAGAGGTAGGGCTTGATGCCCCGCGGCTCGAATACTTCCTTGCAGGCCTTATAGACTGAATGGTTGCCGTCGTCGATCGTGACGACGACGTTGGCCTTTCCCTCGATCCTGCCGGCCAGGGCGTCCTCGAGCCGGACGAAGCGGAAGCCGTCCGCGGAGAGGCGGTCGAGCTGGGCCGCCAGCTCCTCGAGCGAGAAGTCGATGTTGGACTTTCCGTCGCCGAGGAAGGTGTGGTAGTCGAGGATCACGAATTCCGACGACTCCCGCGCCGCGGCGGACCCCGCGGCAACGCGGGGCTCAGGCGCGGCCTGGCCGACGACCGAGGGCTCGCCCGATGCGAGGAGGGCCAGGGCGATCGCGGCGACGGCGGCTCGCGAGTGGTTGCGCATGCGTTGCGCGATACTAGCTTGCCTCGCGGCTGCTTTCAATACTGCGCGCCTCATCGACCGAGCTGGATCCCCATCCACTTCGAGAAGTCCGACTGGTCGCGCGCGATCATGCCGAGCCCGACGTCGGCCGTGGTCTCGCCGACGAGGTACTCCCTGCCGGCGAAGGAGAACCTCTGACCGCCGCCGGGCACGTCGACTCCCAGCATCGCGTGCGAGTACTCCTTGGACACCATGAGGATCGCGTCTATGCCGAGCCTCTCCAGGAGGATCGCGGCCGCGACCGCCCGCGAGTCGCAGTCGCCGCGGCCTTCGAAGACGGCCGAGAGGGGCGGGATGAAATCCGTCCCGTCGCGGTCGCGCTCGTACGACCATCCTTGTACCCATGCCAGGACTCTTCGCGCCTGCTCGGTCGGGTCGTCGAAGGGCATGAATCTCGTCGCCTCGAGGGCGAGCCGGTCGAGCCGCGCCGCGGATTCCCGATACGCCATCCTGTAGAATCGCGCCCATGCCTCGGGCCAGAGCTTCTCCTCGTCGGCGTAGGCGGTCAGCACCTTGTACTCGCGCAGGCAGGTGTCGCTTTCCTGCTTGGCTTCGGCCGCGCTCCAGGGCAGGGACGCGGTCCCGCCGCCGGGCAGCGCGATCTTCCGTTCCTCGGCGCGGCTCGGGGGCCATGCCAGCGTGTATTGGCTCATCGGCCCCGGCGCGCGGAGGGCCTCGGCGTCGATCGAGAAGGAGTCCAGGCAGGAGATGATGAAGTCGGCGTATCCATCGAACATCTCGGAAGGCGCGTAGGCGAGCAGGGCGTAGTCCGGCTCTTTCCCGTTGCCTTCGATGAAGACCGCGAAGCCGAGCATCGCGGCCTCGCCGAGCTTGAACTCGAGGGTCGCCATCGCGGCGTCGCGCTGTTGATAGGCGAAGCGCGCGCACGCGCCCCCGGATCGGAGATTCCTCAGCGACTCGGCCGAGAGCGCGTCGATGCCGTCGAATCGGCCCTCCTCGTAGGCGAAAAGGTCGAATTCCATGACGCCGTTCGGGTCCGAGAAGGCGAAGCGCGTCGCGCCGTCGCCCTGCACGAGGCCGAAGCCGGCGGGCATCTCGACGTAGAAGCCGAGCTTGGACTTGAGGAGCTCGGCCTCGAGGCCCGAGGACGCGAGGAGGACGAGGGCGATGGACGCGAGGAGGCGGGCCGGTAGTTTCATGCCTCTATATTCTCGGCTCGCCGCGGCCTCGAGTTCAATTCTGGCGGCGCTTGCGGACGCGGCCATGGGTCGGCGGGGGAACGGGCGCGGAGGGCAGGACGGCCTCGGCCTCGGCGAGCGCGCGCTCGCGGAACTCGGGCAGGGAGGGCGGGGAGTCGTAGCGAGCGAGGACCCGGTGCTCGCGGCCCAGCTGCAGCGCGAGGCAGTAGTCTCCCAGGATGTCGCTCTCGAGGTCGACCGATAGCACGGGCTTGCCGAGCCAGGGATCGAAGGCGAGGAGCCTGTACTTGAATCGCTCCTCATGGTGGAGCGAGGTCGAAGGGACCGAAACGACGGCGACGTCGAAGCCCCGAACGCTGAGGCGCTCTATCGAGGAGAGCGAAAGCTGGCGAATCCAGGTCAGATCGCTGATCGGTTCCACGGCAGCCTTCCCGTCGCGGGTTTCGCTACTATCGATGTTATTCTACTGCCATCTCCCCGAACGGGCAACCGCCGAGCGTGTCGTTAATTTCCTATATTTACGCCCCCTTGCGCCCTTTTCTCCCGCTTGGTACAAAAGAGGCGTGTCGCGCCGTCCCTAGGGCGGCGATCCCGGAGAGAGAGGGGCAGCGTATGCCGGATTCCGACAGTAGTCGCAGCGCGGAACCGCCATCCCCATTGATACGCATTCCCCGCTCGCCGGAGGACGAGGCCCGCGGAAGCTGATTCCGTAGCGCGCTCTCCCTTCCCGCGGACGGGGTACGAGCCGGCCCCCTCGCGGGAGTCGGCCAAGGAGAGCGCCATGATCAAGGTCAAGGTCAATGGAGCGAACGGCCTTCAGACGGCCGATCGCGCCCAGAAGAATTCCTGGATAGACGTCATCGATCCCACCCCGCAGGAGCTCGACCTCCTCGAGCGCTGGTACCACGTCAAGGCCGAGCACCTCGCCGATATCCTCGACATCGACGAGCAGGCTCGTATCGAGAAGGAAGACGACTACACGCTTCTCATCGTGCGGCTTCCCGTGCTCGACGCGCGGTACGAGCTGCCCTATTTCACGGTGCCCTGCGGCATCCTCCTCTTCGAGGACCGCATCGTCACCATCTGCCAGACCAACTGCGAGGCCCTCGAGGAGCTGCGCTCGGGCAAGACCAAAGGCCTCGATCTCCGCAACAGGGGCGCCTTCGCGCTGCATCTCATCGGGAGGGCGGCGATCGTCTTCCTGCGCTTCCTCAAGGAGATCAACCGCAGGACGTCGGCCATCGAGAGGGAGCTGCAGCGCTCGGTCAAGAACTACGAGCTCACTCAGCTTTTGTCGAACCAGAAGTCCCTCGTGTTCTTCACCACGAGCCTCAAGTACAACGAGATACTCCTAGAGAAGCTGCAGGCCACCAAGGTCATACGCGCCAAGGACGAGGACGCGGAGCTCTACGAGGACGTCGTGACCGACAACAGGCAGGCCATCGAGATGGCGGGCATCTACTCCGACATCCTGTCCGGGATGATGGACGCCTACGCCTCGGTCATCTCGAACAACCAGAACATCCAGATGAAGCGGCTGACGACCATCTCGGTCGTCTTCATGCCCTTGAACCTCGTCGCGGGCGTCGGGGGCATGTCGGAGTTCTCCGCGTTCACGGTCCAGATCCCGTGGTGGATCTCGTATTCGGCCTTCGGGCTCGGGCTCGTCCTCATCGCCTTGACGACCGCCGCGCTGCTCAGGGTCACCGGAAGGCTCAGCGACCGGCGGATGTGGGCCGGCGGCCGCAGGAGCTCCATGCTGAAGGGCTCCGCCGCCGTCTCGCTCGCCGCCGCGTCGTACGGGGCGCGGCCTCGAGCCGAGGGCTAGGCGGAGGTCCCTTCGGCCGGCGCGTTGCCGAAGCGCTCGCCCGCCTCGCGGATCCCCGCCGGGTCGACGTGCACGATGACGTCGTAGACCTCGGGCAGCCTGGTCTTGATGGCGTCCTCGATCGCGACGGCGATGTCGTGGGCCCGGGCGACCGTCATGGAGGGATCGACCTCCACGTCGAGGTCGACCACGAGGAGGGAGCCGAGCTTCCGAACCCTCGTCCTGTGCGGGTTCCCGGCGCCCGGGACCGAGGCTACCGCGGCGAAGACCTCGCCGTAGTGGCCCTCGCCCGCAGAGCCCTCCATGAGCTCGGTGCTGGTCTCGCGGAAGATGCCGGAGGCGACCTTCACGATCCACAGCGAAACGAGGAGGGCGACGACATGGTCGAGCATCGGCATGTTGAACGCGAAGGTGAGCGCGAGGCCCACGAGCACCGACGAGGAGATCACGACGTCGCCGCGCATGTTCTTGCCGTTGGCGATCAGCATCGAGCTGCCGGCCTTCTTGCCGTAATGGAACTGGCTCCAGGCCAGGAGGAGCTTGCCGACGATCGAGACGGCCGTGACGATCAGGGATATCCGCGAGGGAAGCGCGGCCCCTTCCTCGGAGGCCAGCGCCTGCACGGCGCTCAGGAAGAGCTGCGCTCCCGCGAAGAAGACGACGAAGGAGATTGCGGTGGTCGCGAGGGTTTCGGCGCGCGAGTGGCCGTAGGGATGCTCGCGGTCCCCCGGCTTGTCGATGATCCGCGCCGTGAAGAGGGCGACGATCGCGATGACGACGTCGGTCGAGGAGTCGATCCCGTCGCCGACCACGGCCAGGGAGCCGGATATGAAGCCTATGACGAGCTTGGCGGCCGCGAGGATCGCGTTCCCGATCAAGGCGATGACGGATGCTTTACGGAGTATCTTCGATCGTTCGTCCATTCGAATAAGGTAATGCAGGCGCCGTTCCAATCTCAAGCGAGAGCGACGGCTGAATTAGCGGCCCTTAACTTCGACGAGGGCCGACGCGGCCCGTCGGCCCAAGGCCGCGCATTGACGCGCCGGCCGGCCGAGGCTATACCTTTGCCGAGGAGTCCGTCATGAATCCCGATACCGCGATCTACTTCAGCCGGATCCTCGGTAGGAAGGTCGTCGAGGAGAGGGGCGCCGTGGTCGGGAAGCTCCGCGATCTCGTCGTCGACGTGGCGGGCCAGCGGCCCAAGGTCGTGGCGGCCCTCGTCGGCCAATCGGGCTTCGAGCGCCTCATCGACTTCGGCCCCTGCAGGCCGCGACGCGCGGGACGCGGGTATTCCCTCGCGGCCAAGACGGTCAGGGACCCGATCCTGCCCGCGGAGAACCTCCTCTACATGCGCCGCCACCTCCTCGGGAAACAGATCGTCGACGTCGACGGCCGCAAGCTCGTCCGCGTCAACGACCTCGTCCTCGACTGCTCATCGCAGGCCTGCTACCTCGTCGCGGTCGATGTCGGGACCGAGGGCCTCCTGCGGCGGCTCGGCCTCGGCGCCCTCGCGCGCGCCGCCGCGCGCCTGTTTCACAGGAAGGCCCCGGGAAAGCTCGTGCTCTGGAACGAGGTCGAGGCCGTCGACTTCTCCACGACGCGGATCAAGCTCTCCAAGGCGTATTCGAAGCTCGACAGCATCCACCCCTCGGACCTCGCGGACATCCTCGAGGAGCTCGACCACGCCTCGCGGGTCGCCCTCTTCAGCTCCCTCGACGAGGAGCGCGCCGCCGACGTCCTCGAGGAGCTCGAGCCCGACGCGCAGGCCGCGATCCTCGAGAACCTGCCGGAAGGCAAGGCGGCGGACGTCCTCGAGAAGATGCCGGCCGACGAGGCCGCCGATGTCCTGGACGAGCTGGGGCGCAAGAAGGCCGAGCGCCTCCTCGCCGAGATGGAGGACTCATCATCGAGCGAGGTCCGGAGCCTCATGGCCTATCCGGACCACGCGGTCGGTTCCCTCATGTCGACCGATTACGTCTTCTTCAACCAGTCCATGAAGGTCGGCGACGCGATCGCCGAGCTGAGGTCGGTCAAGCCCGAGGCGGACGTCGCGTACAGCCTCTACGTCCTCGACGCGCGCGGCAAGTACGTGGCGACCGTGTCGCTCCGCGATATCGTGGTCGCCGATCCGGAGGCGCGGCTCGGCGAGATCATGAACTCGGTCGCCGAGCCCCTGCGCGACACCGACGACGCGGCCATCCTGCCCGAGCTCATGCTGAAGTACAAGCTCCATTCGGCGCCCGTCGTCGACGCCGAGGGCCGCATGGTCGGGACCATCGTCATCGAGGACGTGCTCGAGCGCGTGCTTCGCAAGCGCTGACCCGTCCCGCGCGCCTTCGGACCGCTATTGCCCTGGCCGACGCTCTCTACTATATTCTGCCCCGATGATCGCGGCGCTCTACGAGGACGACGAAGTGCTCGTCGTGGACAAGCCCGCCGGACTGGCGACGCAGCCCGGCGAGGGCATTCGCGTCTCCGTCGTCGAGGCAGTGGAGCGCGACTACGGATTCAGGCCCTTCCTCGTCCACAGGCTCGACAAGGAGACCTCCGGCTGCCTCGTCGTCGCTCGATCTTCGCGCGCGGCCGCGAAGTGGTCGGGCCTCGTCGAGTCGCGCGAGCTCCGCAAAACCTACCGCGCCGCCGTCTCCGGCGTCCCCGAGGGCGAGTCCGGAGCTTTCGACGATCCCGTCAGCTCGCGCGGGTCGAGCAAGGCGGCCTCGACGGCGTGGCGGCTCGTGGGCTCCTTTGACGGATTCTCGTACCTCGAGCTCGAGCTCGGCACGGGAAGGACGCACCAGATCCGCCTTCACCTCGCGGCGCACGGCATGCCGATCCTCGGCGACGATCGCCACGGGGACTTCGCGCTGAACAAGCGCCTGCGCAAGGAGGCGGGTCTCAAGAGACTCCTCCTCGTCGCCTGGTCCCTGGAACTGCCCGGCGGCAGGCTCGTCCGCGCCTCGGTCCCCGAGCACCTCGCGGACTTCCTGGCGCGATACCCGGATGCGCCGGCTCCGGACGCGCCGGCGCGCGCGAGCGCCCGGAGGGCCAGGTGAGCGCCTCGCTCAGGAGCGCACCCGGCACGCCGACCGCCGGGAAGTACGAGCTCGTCCACGGCGCGAGCTGGCTTACGCCCGAGGGCGACGTCCATGTCGTACCCGGTTTCCACGAGGAGTGGCTGCGGGAGCACGAGGTCCTCGTCGGCGGCGCGCGCAATGTCTGCGAGCTGGTGCTCAGCAAGAGATGGATCTCCGTCGCCCTCTTCGAGGGCGGCTACCTCGAGCTGATGGTGCCCGATCGGCGCTCGGACGACGTCAGGGCGTCGGTTCGAGAGCTGCTGTCGCGCAACGCGTCAGCCTGGACCAAGGCCCTCGTGATGTCGATGGACGAGGAAGGCTACGCGATGCTGGCGCCCGGCGACGAGGCCGACGACGCGTCGCTCGAGGCGGCCCTGGGGCGAAGCTTGTAGGCGCCGCGCCCGCTCGGTCGAGCGGGCATTTGCATTGCGGCCGCCCTCGGGCTAGTATCCATCCCATGAGCATACGGTTGCATTCCGAGGGCGGAGCCGGCGAGGTCACCGGGTCCAAGCACGTCCTGACGATCGACGGGGCCCGCTGCCTCATAGACTGCGGCGCCTTCCAGGGCAAGCGCGAGGAGGCCGAGCGGAAGAACCGCGCGCTCGTGCCCGACCCCGAGTCGATCTCCTCCGTCATCCTGACGCATGCGCATTTCGACCATTGCGGGATGCTTCCCCTGCTCGCGAAGCGCGGCTACCGCGGCAACATCTACGCGACGCCGGCCACGCGCGACCTCGCCGGGGTCGTGATGATGGACTCGGCCGCGATCCAGGCCCGCGACGCGGAGTACCTGTCCAAGCAGGCCGCCAAGAAGGGCGAGGCCTTCGACTGGAAGCCCCTCTACGACGAGGACGACGTGATCGCGGCCGCGGGGCAGTTCGTGACGGTGTCGTACAACCGCCCCCTGCCCATCGGCGACGGGATGAAGGTCGAGCTCTTCGACGCCGGGCACATCCTCGGCTCGGCCATGGCCTATGTGCACGCGCGCGACCGGTCCGGCCGCGAGGTCGCGATCGCCTTCACGGGCGACCTCGGCCGCAAGGGGAAGCCGATCATCCGCGACCCAGCGGCGATCCCGCCCGCGGACTACCTCGTCCTGGAGGCGACCTACGGCGACCGGCTCCACGAGTCGACGGACGACGCCATGGAGAGGCTCGCCGACGTCGTGAAGCGCACCGTCGCGCGCGGGGGCAAGATCGTCATCCCGGCCTTCGCGATCGAGCGCACGCAGGAGCTCGTCTTTTACTTCCATGTCCTGACGGACAAGGGCCTCATCCCCGAGGTGCCGATCTGGGTGGACTCGCCCATGGCGATCAACGCGACCTCGATTTTCCAGGTCCATCCGGAGTGCTACGACAAGGAGACGCACGAGGCCTTCATCAAGCACCACGAGAATCCCTTCGGATTCAACGCGCTGCACTTCGCCTCCAGCGTCGAGGACTCGAAGCGCCTGAACGACCTGCGCGGACCGGCGGTCATCATCTCGGCGGACGGGATGTGCGAGGCCGGGAGGATCCAGCACCATCTCATCCATACGATCTCCGATCCGGCCAACACGATCCTCATCGTCGGCTACATGGCGAACAATACCCTGGGCAGGCGCATCAGGGACCGCGAGAGCGAGGTGCGCATCCACGGCGACGTCTACAAGGTGCGGGCCGAGATCGAGGAGATCAACGCGTTCTCGGCGCACGCAGACTACGAGGAGTCCTGGGAATGGCTCTCCGGCCTCGACCTGGGGCGGCTCAAGAAGGTCTTCCTGGTCCACGGCGAGACGGCGGGCCTCTCCCACATGGAGTCGTTCCTGCGCGAGAAGGGAATCAAGGACGCGCAGATCGTCAAGTACGGCGAGCGCTACGACCTGTGACAGGGGCTCATGACGCGATGCGCGAAACAGATGACGCTCCCTGGGCCTGTTCCTTCCCCTTCGAGGTCCGCGACTATGAGCTCGACCTTCAGGGCATCGTCAACAACTCGGTCTACCTCAACTACTTCGAGCACGCGAGGCATTCGTACCTGCGCTCGGTCGGCGTCGATTACGCCGAGATGCACGCGGCCGGGCTCGATCCGGTCGTCCACAGGATCGAGATCGATTACCTGAGCAGCCTCCGGTCCAGAGATCGCTTCGAGGTCCGCGTGCGAGTCGAGATGAAGGGCCGGCTCCGCATCGTCTTCGTTCAGGAGGCGGTCAAGGAAGGCGGCGTCGTGGCCTCGCGCGCGCGCGTCGAGACGGTCATCACCAAGGCGGGCAGGCCCGTGGCGCCCGATCCCTCGATGGTCGAGCGGCTCTTCGGCGAGTCATAGCGTCAAAGGCGGCGGTCCGTCGCGCGGTAGCCAGCCCCCCCTTCTCTTCGCTATCCTATCATCATGACGGTACGTGAACGGGCCGCGCTCGGGAAGAGCGCGGCGGAAGCCATGCTCGGCCTCGGGTCCGAGACGCGCGACCGCGCCCTGGAGGCGATAGCGCGCGCGCTCAAGGCCGGGGACGCCGAGATCGCCCGGGAAAACGCGGCCGACCTCGAGGCCGCCGAGCGGGACGGCCTGCCCGGACCGCTGCTCAAGCGGCTCGCCTTCAACGACCGGAAGAGGGCGGGGGCGATCGAAGGCGTCCAGGCGCTCCGGCGGCTGCCGGACCCCGTCGGGCGCGTCCTCTCGGCGCGCGAGCTCGACGAGGGCCTCGTCCTCAGGCAAGTCACCTGCCCGATCGGGCTCATCGCGATGATCTTCGAGTCGAGGCCCGACGCCCTCGTCCAGATGGCCTCGCTCTGCGCGAAGAGCGGAAACGCCATCCTCCTGAAGGGCGGCCGCGAGGCCGCGCGCACGAACAAGGTCCTCTCGTCCCTTATCGCGAAGGCGGGCGAGGAAGCGGGCCTCCCGTCGGGATGGCTGGGCGCCGTCGAGACGCGGGAAGAGATCGCCGAGCTTATCGAGCTCGACGGCCTCGTGGATCTCGTCGTGCCCCGGGGCTCCAAGGAATTCGTCGCCTCGATCCAGCGCACGAGCCGCATACCGGTCCTCGGGCACTCCGACGGCGTGTGCCACGTCTATCTGCACGAGGACGCCGACGTCGAAATGGCCGTGGCCGTCGCGGTCGACAGCAAGGTCCAGTCCCCCGCGACCTGCAACGCGGCCGAGGTCCTCCTCGTGCATTCCTCCTTCGCGGAGCGCGGCCTGGCCAGGGTCGCCGAGGCCCTGCGCGCGGCGAAGGTCAGGCTCCATCCCTGCCCGAGGGCCGCGATCATCCTCGAGCGCTCCGGCATCGCGCCGCTCGAGGGCGAGCGCGACGGCGCGAGTCCCGCGCGTTGGGCGATCATGGACGGGAACTGGTCGGTCGAGTACCTCGACTACGACATGGCCGTGAAGATCGTGGACTCGCTCGACGAGGCCATCGCGCACGTCAACGCCTTCGGCTCGCACCACACCGACTCGATCGTGACGGTCTCGGCGGACGCGGCCGCGCGCTTCATGGACCGCGTCGACTCGGCCTCGGTCTACCGCAACGCGAGCACGCGCTTCGCCGACGGCTACGTCTACGGCCTCGGCGCGGAGATCGGGATATCGACGGGCAAGCTCCACGCGCGCGGCCCCGTCGGCCTCGAGGGGCTGTGCACGTACAAGTGGAAGCTCGAGGGCTCAGGGCAGATACTCGCGCCCTACGCCTCGGGCCAGAAACGCTACCTCCACCGCGAGCTCCCTCGGGAGCCCGCGAAGGACCTGCCCGGAGAGCCCTCGTGAGCGCCGCCGAAACGTCCGCCGCCGCGGCCGATCGGGCGGCCGTCCAGGCCCGCGCCTCCCTCGCCCGCGCGAGCCGCATAGTCGTCAAGATAGGTACGAACACCATCATGAGGTCCGCGGACTCCCCCTCGCGCCTCGCGGGCCCCGCGCCCGGCGACTCGGGCGGCGTCGACGTCGAGTACCTCCACCGCGCCGCCGCGCAGATCGCGGACCTCGCCCGCGCCGGCAAGCAGGTCATCGTCGTGACCTCGGGCGCGATCGGCATGGGCGCGCGCGAGCTCGGCATATCGAGGCGCGTGACGGAGGTCAGGATGCGGCAGGCCTGCGCGGCGGTCGGCCAGATCGCGCTCATGGACGAGTATCGCCGCGCCTTCGCCGTCTTCGGGCTGACGCCCGCGCAGATACTCGTCACGCGAGACGCCTGGGACGACCGCTCGGCGTACCTGAACCTGCGCGCGTCGGTCGAGGCGCTGCTCGACGCCAAGGTCGTGCCCGTCTTCAACGAGAACGACGTCGTGTCCACCGCCGAGATCGGCAACGCCTTCGGGGACAACGACCAGCTGTCGGCCCTCATCGCCAGCAAGGCCGACGCGGAGCTCCTCATCATCCTCTCGGACGTGGACGCGTTGTACGACGCCGATCCGCGTTCGAACCCCAGGGCGAGGCCCATACCCTACGTGGCCGAGCTCACGAGCGAGATCGAGGCCGCGGCCGGCGGCAGGGGCAGCGAGTTCTCGACGGGCGGGATGGCGACGAAGCTGAAGGCGGTCGCGATCGCCCGAGACGCGGGCTGCAAGGTCGTCATCGCCCACGGCCGCGAGAGCCGGATTATTTCGCGCATCGTGGCCGGCGAGTGCGTCGGCACCCTCTTCGACGCGGAGGCGGGCCTGCCCAACCGCGAGCGATGGATCAAGAACTCGAGCCCGCGCGGATCGATCAAGATCGACGACGGCGCGCTCGCCGCCATACGGGCGAAGCATTCCCTGCTTCCCAGGGGCGTGGTCGCGGTCGAGGGCCGCTTCGGCCGCGGCGACGTGGTACTCGTGAACGAGGCCGCGAAGGTCGTCACGGGCCTGTCCTCCGAGGAACTCGAGAGGGTGATCGGAAAGAAGTCCGAGGACGTGGAGGCGCTGCTCGGTCCGGGCGCGCCCAAGGTGATCGCGCGGCCCGAGGAGACGGTCTTCCTGGACGAGTAGCGGCCAACGCCCGCGGCGTTGCCTAAGGCGATCGCCGCCGTCCCTGGCGAGGCCGCCCCTCGATCGACGGGAACTCGGTCGGTCCCATATTCACGTTGAGCGATATCTTGAGGCGCAGGGAAGAGGGCGAGAAGCCGCAGGCGAGCGTCAGGACTTGGGGCGTCTCGCGATTGAAGACCTCGAGGGTGAAGGTATCGGGATCGGTCCAGGCGCCAGCGCAGGAGGCCGGCTTCGGCCCCTCGCCGTCGAGCCACGAGGTCCCGTCGATCCACTCGCCGTAGCCGCAACGAAGCCTGCGCCGCCCGGAATCCCGCGGCCTCTCGAGAGGCGAGCTCAGGACATGGCCCGTCGGTTCGCTCCGCGCGACGCGGTACGTCAGCTCGAGCGAGTCGGCCCCGAAGTCGAAGGCAAGCTCCGAGAGCCCGGCCCAGTTCTCCTCGAAGACGAACGAAAGGCGGCCGGCGGCGCCGCCCGAGCTCCCCGGCGCGGCCGCGGGAGCTCGCATCGACAGGCTTCCCGAGACGCGCCGCAACTCCTCGGCGGCGGCGCTGCCGGGCGCGGACGACGGCGCCGGCTCTTCGGGGACGCCGGGCAGGAGCCTGTCCCAGAAGAGGTCGAGCTGGCCCTGCATGTCGGCCGTGCCCGATACCGCCGCCACGACGGCGTCGCGATCGGGCATGACGATGCAGAACTGCCCGAAGGCGCCGTCACCGCGGTAGTAGCCGCGCTTGCAGCGCCAGAACTGATAGCCGTAGCCCTGCTGCCAGTCCGAGCGCGGGTCGGGGTTCGAGGAGTCCGCGTTCTCGACCCGCTTCGAGGTAGCCTCCTCGATCCAGGCTTCGCTTAGGACGCGCTCGCCGTTCCAGATCCCCTTCCGCAGGTAGAGCAGTCCGAAGCGCGCGATGTCCTCGAGCTTGATCCTGAGGCCGACCCCGCCTAAGTCGATGCCGCTGGGATGCCGGTCCCACGCGGGCCGCTCGATGCCGATGCGGTCGAAGAACCGGGGCCGCAGGTAGTCGGCCAGCCGCTTCCCCGTCAGCCTCTGGACGATCGCCGAGAGCATGAAGGTCGCGCCGGAATCGTAGACGAAGCGGGTGCCGGGCTCGAGCTCCACGGGCAGCGCGAGGAAGGCCGCGACCGGATCGCGGCTCCGCATGAAGCGGTCGGCGGAGTCCGTCTCGTGCCCCGTCGTCATCGTGAGGAGGTGCCGCACCTTCATGGCCCGCAGGTTATGTGACGCATCGTGAGGCGCCTTCCCGGGGAAGAAGGACAGGACGGAGTCCTCGACGGAGAGCCTGCCCTCGGAGACGGCGAGCCCGATGGCCGTCGACGTGAAGCTCTTCGAGAGGGAGAAGAGCTTGTGCCTCGAATCGAGGCGGTAGGGCTTCCACGCGGCCTCGGCGACCACGACGCCGCGCCGCACGAGCATGAATCCGTGGAAGCCCGCGGACCTCTCGTCGGCCTCGCGGAGGAATCCGGCGATAACTCGGGGATCGACGCCCAGCGACTCGGGGTCGCCGCGCGGGAGCGGATCGAAAGCCGATCTAGCCATGGTCGCCTCCGTCCTTCAGCCGATTATGAAAGTCCTGCCCTCGCGAACGAAGACCGAATGGCCGAGATAGAGCCTGAGCGCCTCGTACAGGACCTTGCGCTCGACGTCCTTGCCCAGGCGTATGAACTCGGCGACCGACCTCGTATCGGGCACCCTGAGGACGTCCTGCGCGATGATCGGCCCCTGGTCGAGGACCTCGCTCACGAAGTGGGCGGTCGCCCCGATCATCTTCACGCCCTTGGCCCAGGCCTGGTGGTAGGGCTTCGCGCCCTGGAAGGCCGGCAGGAATCCGTGGTGGATGTTGATGACCCGCTCTTTCCAGCGAGCGACGAATTCGGGCGACAGGACCTGCATGTAGCGCGCGAGCACGACGACGTCGACCTCGTGCCTTCCCTGGATCCCCTCGACGTCGGCCTCGTAGGCCGCCTTGCCCTTCTCAGGGTCGACTTGGAGGAAGGGGACGCCGAACTGCGCAGCGACGGGCGCGAGATCCGGGTGGTTCGAGACGATGACCGGGATGTCGCAGTCGAGCTCGCCGTCCTGGTGCTTGAGCAGCAGCTCGTACAGGCAGTGGCTCGTCTTGCTGACGAGGATGGCGACCCTCTGCCTATGTTCCAGGTCTATGAGCTTCCAGTCCATCTCGAAGCGCTCGGCCTCGGGCTTGAAGTCGGACTCGAAGCGGGCCGGCTCGAAGCCTCCTGCCGTCTCGAAGCGGATCTTCATGAAGAAGACGCCGATATCCACGGAGGTGTGCTGGCTCATGTCGAGGATGTTGCCGCCGGACTCGGCTATGGCGCCGGTGACGGCCGCGATGAGGCCGCTCCGGTCGGGGCAGACAACCTTCAGGACGAATCGTCGCGACATCTGCCGAAGAGTCTAGCGACCCGAGGCCATTTATTGAAGGCCTTCGGCGCGCGTTGCGCGATCGCGCCGCGTTTTCGATACGGGATCGAGCTTCCATCCGAGCGCGCTTGATTGTATACTCGGGCCTCGGCCGATGCCGGGAAGGACGAGGCGGAATGGGCACCGACTACATCATGGAGAGCGACGACGAGGTCAAGAGGCTCGAGGTAAAGACCGACTCATCGGTGGTGGAGTCCTTCGCCCGGAGGGCGGGCCTCGGGAGCGGCATGCGCGTCGTGGACGCGGGCTGCGGCCCCGGCATGACGACGACCGCCCTGGCCGGCGTCGCGGGCCCGGAGGGCGCCGCCGTCGGCTTCGACATCCTCGAGAAGTGCGTCGAGCGCGCCAAGGCCGCCCCGAGCGCGGGCAACGCGTCCTATTTCGTCCGCGACTTCCGCTTGCCGATCGAGGGCATAGGCCGCTTCGATTTCGCGTGGGTTCGCTTCGCCCTCGAATACTACAAGGCCGAGGCCTTCGACATCGTCGGGAACATCTCGGACCTCCTCGAGCCGGGCGGCACGCTGTGCCTGGTCGACCTCGACTATAACTGCCTCAATCACTACGGCATGTCGGACCGCCTCGAGAAGGCGCTCTTCTCGGTCATGCGGCAGACCGAGGAAAGGGCGAACTTCGATCCCTATGCCGGGCGCAAGCTCTACTCCCACCTGTATCGGATGGGATACCGCGACATCAGGGTCGAAGCCGGCGCCCACCACTGCATCTACGGTAAGCTCCGCGAGTCCGACGAGTACAACTGGGGCAAGAAGATCGAGGTCGTGTCGGGAAAGCTCGACTTCGAGATCCCGGGCTACTCCGGGCCGAAGGACTTCTACGACGACTTCATGTCGTTCTTCCGTGATCCGGCGCGATTCACCTACACGCCCGTGATCGCCGCCTGGGGGCGCAAGCCGTAGCGGGCTCCTCGGGCTAGGAGGCCGGTCTCCTCACCTTGCCATGCTCGAGCGTCGAGAGGAGGGCATTGACGACGGTCGCGTCGAGGTGGTGGCCCGCCTCCTCGCGCAGCATGGCGACGGCCTCGACGAGGGGACGCGGCTCGTGGTAGTGGCGCTTCGCCGTGATCGCCTCGAAGAAGTCCGCGACCGCGATGATCCTGGCTCCGAGCGGAATCTGGTCCCCCTTGAGCCCCTTGGGATAGCCGGTCCCGTCGATCCTCTCGTGGTGGCAGCCCGCGATGAAGGGCACCTGCCGGTACGCGCCGCGGAAGTTGACGCGCTCCAGGATGTCCTGGGTCTTCACTGCGTGGGTCTTGATCTCCTCGCGCTCCTTGCCCGTCAGGGGGCCGGTCTTCTTCAGGATCGAGTCCTTGATCCCGATCTTGCCGTAGTCGTGGAGGAGCGACGCGACCCGAATCACCTCGGTGTGCTCCCTGGGCAGGGCGAGCTCGTCGCAGATCGCCATGGCGTACTCGGTGACCTTCTCGGAGTGGCCCGCCGTCAGGTTGTCGCGCGCGTCGATGCTCGCCGCGAGGGTACGTAGAATCGAGCGGAATTGCCGTTCTCTCTCCTCGGTCATGAGCGCGCTGTGCACGCTGATCCCGATCTCGGGCGCGACGCCCATTATCAGGTTGATGTCGCTCTCGAGAAGGGGCCGCTTGCTCTCGAGGTTGTCGACGGCGAGAACCCCCAGGCACTCGTCCTCGTAGAGTATGGGGCAGCAGATGAAGGACTTCGAGCCGATCCGGCGCAGGAACTCGAGGCTGTGCCTCGAGAGCTCGCCCTCGATCCTCTCAACGTCGTTCACGAGGAAGGGCCTCTGCTCGCGGAAGCAGAGCACGAATATCCCGCGCGAGTCGGGATTGTCCAGGTTGAAGCGAGTGCGCTTGATCTCCTCGACGAGCGCGGCCCCGTAGCCGAATCCCGCCTGGAACTCGAGGCTGTGGCCTCCCTCGCTGGCGAGCATGATCATTCCGCGGTCGTAGTCGAGGCGCCTCGCCAGGACGTCGATGACCTGCTCGAGCATGGGCTGCGTCTGGCCCGTCTTGCTGATGACGTGGCCGATCTCGTTGATCATGAGCGCTTGATTGTAGTTGCGCTCGGCGTTCTCGAAATACGAGTCGTTGGTCGCTCGCAGGTTGTCGATAGCCGACGAAAGCTCGCGCTTCTCGTAGCGCTCGCTGATGAGCGACAGGGCGAGCAGCGCGAAGACCGCGGCCCCCGCCGCGCCCGCTGCCTCCTGCCACGTCGTCGATCCGGCGATGAGGCCGATGCCGAGAGCGCAGAAGCCGAGCAGGCAGACGCCTCCGAACAGGTTCCTCGCCCGCTTCCACGACGCCGCTTTCGAGGGCCACCACGAGATGACGTACCGGCAGGCGGATCCCCCTTCGAAGACGCACTCGGGGTGCTCGATCCTCGGCAGCCGGTAGTTGAAGCCGGCCACGATCGCCTCGAAGTAGCCCATGCGGTTCTCGCACTGGTACCGCTGCTCGTGGACGCCGGGTTTGGGCGTGACCGTCAGCTCGATCTGGTTCCTGCCCGTCCTCCTCGACTCGAAGCGCGTGGACCGCGTGAAATTCGACGCGATCTTCCCGATAGTCTCGTAGACGCGGGCCGGTCCCGCGAGGCCGAAGATGTACCGGGAGACGATGCCGATGCCATCGGGGGACGCGTTGTATCTCCCCGCCTCTCGAGCGATCCCGGGATCGCTCGAGGCTCGGGCGAGGATCGCGTGGAAGCGATCGATCTCGGCCTGGGTGAACCAGTGCCCCTGGTCCTCGATCTGGTAGTGCTCCATGCCGGCCTCGGCGAGGAGGCGGTCGATGTCGACGTATGAGTACTTCTTCCTGATGAGGCGGATATAGTTGGCGACTATCTTGCTGTTGTAGAGGCGAGGCGCGTCGTCGGAGAGCCTCGCGCTGGTTTCAACCATCGCTTCTCCTCCTGAACGTCTTGTTCAGGGAGCTGAAGTAGCCGTCCGCGTTCTCCATGTTGAGCACCCATAGAGTATACTCCTTTTCGCGGGGCAGGTTGGAGCCCTCCAGGAAGGTAGACGGAAACACGAGCGCCGGGACGTCCTCGGCGTCGTAGCGGCGGAGGATCGCCCGGACCGCGGAGGTAAGGGTCCCCTGCTTGAGCCCCTGGCCGTCGATCACGATCGCGTGCGCGCAGTTCGTGAGGTTGGAGAGGTTGAGGCCCGTGTCCGAGAGGGTCAGCGAAATTATCGCCTTGAGCCCGCCGCCCTGCCTCAGGCAGAAGACGTGGCGCTCCCTCTTGAAGCCCTGCCTCGAGAATTCCGCGTTGAGCTCGCGATCGTCCCAGGCTTCCGGATCGCCGACGAGGTCGAGGGCGTCGAGCATGAGGCCGCCGGAGGCCCCTTCGTAGAAGCGCTTCGCCGCGTCGAGGTCCTCCGCGCGGGCTGGGAAGAGCTGGAAGCCGTCTTCGTCGTCGCCCTGGCCCTGCGGCAGGTAGAGGTAGGCGAGCGTGTCGATCGAGGAGCCTTTCGGGTTCGCGACGTCGCGCGCGACGCCCCCGAAGACCCTGGCCGGGAAGCGGTTCTCCTCGCGGTAGTAGCAGAGCAGGTAGTCGATGTGGGCCGACGCGTGGTGGTAGAACTCGTTCACGTACCGGCTGACCTGGTCCAGGACTTCGACGCCGGCCCCCGCATAGCCCGAGCGCGAAGCGGCGTGATGGTGAATGATCCACGTATTCGAGTAGAACCGTATCATCGACATGTGGCCGAAGAGCTGGCCCTTGTCCTGGAACAGGAAGTGGCGCGCGATAGACGGGCTCTTCAGGTAGAGCCTGTCGTAGGTGCGCTTGAATTCCTCCTTGCGCGACTGCAGGGAGATGTATTTCGCCGGGTAGATGAAGCCCGACTCGAAGAAGAAGCGCCAAAGCTCCTCCATGTCGACGCTCCCGCAGATCCTGAGCCTGTCGTCGATCGACTGGTGCAGAACGGCCGAGAGCCTCGCCTGGTCCTGACTATCCATGTCGAGGAAGACGATCCCGCATCGCACGGAGGTCTTGCCGTCCTCGTTCCGCTCGGTGTTCCGGTACAGGACCTGCGCGCGGCAGGCGAGGACGTAGCTGTTGCCGATCTCGATGGACATCTCCGGGATGACGAGGCCGGGAAGCAGCATCGAGTGCTCGAAGAATTCCTCGACGCGGATTCCGGAGGCCGATATGTCCTTGACCTGGAGGTCAACCTTCCTCCCGGTGAAAGGATGCCTGAAGCGCGCCACCGGCGTCGGCGTCAGGGACAGGCGAGCGCTGCGGAATTCCCTGGGCGGGTACCTCCGCACGTTTCCCGCGTTCGGCACGAGCACGAGCTCCCGGACCGAACGTCCGGGGCTCATCCGCCGGACGGCGCATTCGCCGGAGTACAGGAGGGTCCCGCCCTTCGAGAACAGCGCCATGACCGGGGCGGTCGGGTTCAGCCAACGTATCGATCCGGAGGAGGCCCCCTTAACCTCGACGCGGCAGGAGGCCGCGTTAAAGTCGGCGACGATGCCCTCGAAGCACATGCCCTGCTGGACGAGCCTCGCCTCGACGCCGTCGCAGGAGAAGCGGTCGATCGACCTGATGGCCTTCTCGTAGCCGGCCTCGGGCAGCTCGAACGTCGCCGTCTCCGAGTCGATCCCGAGGACCTTCGGCTTGACGGTGACGTGGCTTCGGCCGTCGCTCAGGAGGATGCTGTCGCATTCGTAGGCCGCGAGGCGGTCGAGCCGGATCCCCGGCGGCAGCCAGCGGCAGGTCAACCGCTCGTCCGCGCAGGGCTGCGGCGTCGCCTGATATGAGACGACGTCGCCGCGTTCGGGGTTCCTGAAGCTGACGAAGATCGTGCCCTCGCGGAAGTTGATGTAGTTGAGGAGGTTGAGCAGGTCGCGGCGCCTGACGCGCTTCTCCTCGGGCGGCCGGACCGCCGCCTCCGGGGCGACGGCCTGTTCCGCGACGGCCTCGGGAGCCTCGGCCACCGCGCTGACGCCGGCGGCTTGAACAGACGACTCCGGAGGCGCGGACGCCCCACCGGAATCCTGATGGTCCGCGAGAGAGAAATTGTGCGTCCGCATAGTTCGTCCTCGAGCGCCTTTCGCGCTTCCAGCGCAAGCCGGAAGGAACGAATTCCTGTGCCCGCTAACGCGGGCGTCGGCTATCGCGCTTATCCTGCTCATGGCGCGGAGCCGGTCGGAAATGTTCTTCGTTCCCGCTAACGCGGGCGTCGGCTATCGCGCTCGCATTACTTTGATATCACGCTCGAGTCGATGTCAAGGGAAATGTGGGGAGCGACCGGCGCGCTTTAGAGCGCGGAGGATAACGTCGGCTAACGCGCTGAGGCGGCGTCGCTAAACCGGGTTAGCGGCGCCGCTGCGGAGCTAGGCCTTCTTGAGCGGCACCCAGTACTCGCACCAGTAGTCGGCGGATTCGGCGTCGCCGTCCGAGTAGTACTCGATCTCGGCCGTGCCCGCGTGCTCCCATTGGGGCGCGGCAGGCATCCACTCTGAAAAGACGCGCTTGATCGTCGCCTGGAAGTTGGGCCTCAAGGGGCCGCGGCTCGTGAACTTGCCCCAGGTCGAGGCGGGCACGACGAAGCGCTCGCTTCCCGCGGGCATGAGCGCCATGTCGGCGGGCGCGTCGACGGCGATGCTGTACGTAAACTCGCCCCTGGCCATGTCGAAGTCGCGGCACACGCCGCAGACGCCCATCCGCCTCGGGTCCGCCTTGCCGCAGAGGGCCTTTATGCGGCCGTCCTTCACGGTCTCGTCCCATAAGGCGGGAATGATCTTGAAGTTTTCCCCGGCCTTCGCGGTGACCCTGATCCCGGGACCTGCCAGCTCGATGGCCGGCATCACCTCGACCCTATACTCCATTGGCTTGTCTCCTTTGAGGACGACCGAGAAAGCGAGCCGAGGATAGCTGTGCAGCTGGGCGCCGCGCCTCCGGGCGTCCGTCGGCAGGCAGCCGAACTCGCGGCGGAACGCGCGGCTGAACGCGTCCGGCGAGTCGTAGCCGTATCGGAGGGCCAGGTCGATGACCTTCTCCTCCCCGCCCGCCGACAGGACCCGCGCCGCCTCCGAGAGCCTGCGCCTGCGCAGGTACTCGCCGGGGCCGATGTCGGTCACCACTTCGAACATCCTGATGAAGTGGAAGACCGAGCAGTTGGCCGCGGCGGCCGCCTCAGCCATGTCGGCCTCGCCGTACAGGCGGCTCTCGAGATAGTCGATCGCGGCGGTCATCCGCTCCTGCCAGCCCATCGCCTCCCTCTCGTCCCGTCGTCCCCTGAGACGAGACTATTCTCTTCGTTCAGTCTCGTCCCGACAAGCACTGCCGGCTTCGGTCGGACGGGCTTCTCCGAGCGCGCGCGATCTTGTACAATCCTCCGTATGAAGACGAAGAAGGATTCGGCCCGCGGCGCGGCGTAAGGCCCACCGCGAACTCGCAAGGCGAGCCGCACGCCGGGGCGGCTCGCTTACGGCTTTATCGCCGCGCAATCCCGACTGACTATCCGCGCGCCGCTACGGCAGAGGCGTGCCGCCCGCCCCCTGGGGGCGAGGCGCACTACGGAATCGGGATGCGACGATGCACGACAAATCTTCAATTATCCGCGCCAGGGGACTCTCGCGATCCTACAGGAAGACCGTCAAGGCCGAGGGCCTGGGCGGCAGCCTGCGCTCGCTCGTCCGCAAGAGAATAAAGATAGTAAGCGCGTTATGCGATTTCGATCTCGACCTCGGAAGGGGCGAGATGCTCGGCGTAATCGGTCCGAACGGGGCCGGCAAGACGACACTGGTCAAGCTCCTGGCCGGCATCATGAGGCCGGACTCGGGCGAGCTCGAGATCCTCGGCCATAGGCCGCGCGAGAGGTCTGACGCCTTCCTCTCGCGCATGGCCCTGGTCATGGGCCAGAAGAGCCAACTCTGGTGGGACCTCCCGGCGAGCGATTCATTCCTCCTCAACAAGGCGATCTACGGCATTCCCGAGGACCGCTACCGCCGGAGCCTCGAGCGGCTCGCCTCGGGCTTGGAGGTCGAAAGCCTCCTCGACGCGCCGGTCCGCTCGCTTTCGCTCGGCGAGCGCATGCGCATGGAATTCATCGCGGCCATGCTCCACGAGCCCGATATAGTATTCCTCGACGAGCCGACGATCGGCCTGGACGCGCCCGCGCAGAAGCGCATCCGCGAGTTCCTCCGCCGCGAGAACGCCGAGCGTGGCATGACCCTGGTGCTGACGAGTCACTACATGGGAGACATCCGCTCGCTCTGCCCGAGGACGGTCCTGATCCTCGAGGGCCGCAAGGCCTACGACGGGGGCACCGCCGAGCTCTTCGCTGACGTCCCCGACGAGAGCGACGTCGCGGACGCGGTCGAGCGCATCTACGGAGGCGAGCTATGAGGCGGCCCGGCATCTACGCCGCCGTCGTCCGTACGGCCTTCGCCGACCGCGTCGCGTGGAGGGCGGACGCATTCTTCGGCGCATTCATGGCTCTCGCGAGGATCGCCTTCGCCTTCGTCCTGTGGAGCGCGATCTTCGACGGCAGGGCCGAGGTCGGGGGCCTGAGCCTTCCGGTCGTGACGAGCTATTATCTCGTCGCGGTTTTCGTCTATCAGATCGACCAGTCCGGCTCGTCCGCGGAGATGCTCGCCGCCGAGATACGCGCGGGTCGCTTCGGCGCCTACCTCGCCCGGCCCGTCGACCCGCTCGCATGGTTCCTCGCGGCATCGGCCGGACGATCGGCATTTCAGGCTACGATCGTCGCCTTCGCGGCCGCGTTGGCCGCTCTCGCCTTCAGCCTCCTCGGTCCCGGGGCGTCCTCGCTGCTGGAGCCGCTCGATCCGGCGGGGATCCTGGCGGCGCTGCCGGTCCTGATCTCGGGGCTCTTCTCGCTCGGCCTGATAAAATTCATGACGGCGATCCTGGCCTTCAAGTTCCAGGACATCGGCGCCTTCCAGATCGCCCAGAATTGCCTCGTCGAGTTCCTGTCCGGGGCCTTGATCCCGCTCGCCCTCATGCCGGGCGCGATCCGGGCCGCGCTCGAGATGACGCCTTTCCCGGCCCTGGCCTCCCTGCCGGCGGAGCTCGCGCTCGGTCGCGGCCTCGAGTCCCTGCCCGGGACCGCCATGGTCCTCGTCGGCTGGAATGTCGCCCTCTACGCGGCGGCGAGGGCCATGTACGCTTCGCTCTCGACTCGCTACGAGGAGTTCGGATCATGAAAGTACTCAAGAATCTGAGATGCGTCCGCGCCCTCGTCGTCGCGCGGCTCTCGAGGTACGCCTCGGAGTCGGGATCCTTCTGGGCGGCCCTGATCGTCGACACGCTGGTCTTCTTTATCCAGGCCGCCGTCTTCTGGGTCATCTACCTCAACGTCGACGACATCGGCGGATGGGACAAGTGGAGGAGCGTCTTCTTCGTCGGGACCTTCACCCTCGTCGACGGGCTCTACATGACTCTCTACTTTTTCGGCGTCCTCGGCATACCGGACGCGATCTCGACGGGGCGTCTCGACCTCTACCTGGCCAAGCCCTTCGATCCTCTCCTGCACCTGGCATTCGAGCGTTTCAACCCGGGCTCGCTCTTCCTGTCGCTGCCGGCCTTCCTCCTTATCGCCGTCGCGGCGGCGAACATGGGCGCAGCGCCGAGAGCGGGAGACGTCGCGGCCTACCTCGGAGCACTGTCCCTCATGCTGATCCTCGTCTTTGACCTCATGGTGCTCGTGCGCGTCCCCGCGTTCCGCCTGAAGCGCCTGGGCGCAGCCAATGTCGCCGAGGGCGCGTTAGTCGAATTCGCCTTCAGGGTCCCGCCCTCGGCGTACCGCGGCGCCCTCAAGCTGGTTTTCCGCGTCTTCCTGCCCTACGGCCTCATCGCGGCCTTCCCCACTGAAGCCTTCTTCGGCGAGACCGGCGTGGGAGGCTGGGCCGCCGCGATAGCCGTCGTCGCGGCCTTCACGGCGCTCATGCGACTGGCGTGGAGACGTGGACTCGCGCGTTACGAGAGCGCGGGGGGATGAGTGAAGTGCTTTGCGGAGTGCACGCTGAGCGTGCATCCCGAGAAGACAGGTTTCGTTTTCTCGGGTATACGTTTCGGCCGAGGCTCGTCCGGTGCGGAACGGAAGGTATTTAAGCCGAGTTCGCGCTGTATCCGAGTAGATAAACAGCGCCCCACGGACGGGGCGCTTCTAAAGCGTCGTCGCGCGCGGCGCGTCAGGCAACGAAGGAGTGAGCCTCAGGCAAGCAGCAGCTGTTCGTGCTCGGGCTTTAGCGCTTTCAACCAGCTCTCCAGCGCCTCGACGATCTCGTGGCATCCTGTCCTGTTGTGCCACAGCCCGCCCCACTGCCATTCTCGCCGATCATCGACCTGGCTGGCCCGCACCGGATTCTCATCGATATACTCGAAGACCTGCAGAAGTTCCCATAGACTCGCGATGATCCGCGAGAAGAACCGGCAACCCCACACATGCCCCGTGAAGCCCTTGATCTTGTTGTACGCCATCGCGAACACGCTCAGAATCCATCGCATGATCGCCGACAAGCTTTGGCCTCGGTCAGGCTGAATGATGAAATGAAAATGATTGCCCATTATGCAGAAGTTTTCGAGCCGGAAGTTGTACTTCTGTTTCGCCCGTTTTACTACCGACAAGAAGAGCTCTTTCATTGCGCTCGTCTCGAGAATCATTTCCTTGCGGTTGGCTCTCGCTGTTACGTGATAGCGCGCGCCCTCCGCTAGTTCCCGAGGCTTTCTCATGCCCTTACTACACGTATGGCCACTACGGTCGATTGAACCCGGCCACGGTTTGAACCCAGCGCGGAACCCAGTTCGCAATGAACCGAGCTCTGTCCCCACCAGTTTGAACCGAGCACTGTCCCCTGACAGCAAGTTACTTGGGCAGTTCTTCCGCCGTGTCGACGATTGCCGATTGCTGTTGGTGAGTCTTGTAGGAGAGGCGGCATGCGCTAACGCTCGCTAGGCTACTAAGGAAAGCGATTGTACGCTGCCGCCAAAGACGGCATGCGCCCCCCCCTATTGATACCCCTTACTTCGCCCGCTCGACGAAGGATCCGTCGCGGGTGTCGAGCCTGATCTTGGTGCCGATGTCGCAGAAGAGGGGGACCGAGACCTCGATGCCCGTGTCGAGGGTCGCGGGCTTGAAGGTCTTGCCGGAGGTGTCGCCCTTCACGCCGGGCTCGCAGTAGGTGATCGTGCGCTCGATGAGGATGGGGAGCGTGACGCCCACGGGCTTGCCCTCGTAGAAGGTGATCTCGACCTCGTAGTCGTCGTCCGGGCTGATGTAGCCGGCGTTGTCGCCGAGGTCGTCCTTCGCGAGCTCGTATTGCTCGAAGCTCGTCTGGTCCATGAAGACATAGGTGTCGCCGTCGATGTAGGAGAGCTTCATCTGGTGGATGTCCAGGTCCACTTCCTCGAACTTCTCGCCGGCGTCGAGAGCGACGTCCGAGGTCTGGCCGGTCACGATGTTCCTGACGCGGAAGCGGGTGACCATGCCGCCGCGGCCGGTCTTCTGGCCGAGGATGCGCTGGACGAAGAGGGCGTCGTTGCCGGACTTGAACACGGAGCCGGTGCGGAGATCTGAAGTAACTACCATAGGGGAACCTCGCTGGGAAACGGGAATCGCGTATATGCCTCTCTAGGGAGGGCAGTCGTTCCTATCTTCGGGAACGGGCGATTCTACACGGATTCGCGGAAAAAAGTCAGGAGGTCGGCGGCCAGGTTCGTCCGGGCGGCCAGGGAGGCCGCGAGGGCCTGAAAGCCGGCCGCGGCGGTCCCATAGGCATCGAAGAGGGACCCGGGAGACTCGTCGCCGGCGGTTCCGCTCTCGTCCCGGTCGCGGTCGTTGAAGGCTCGGTATGCTCGCGCGATCGGAGCGAAGTCGGCCGGCCGGAAATGCCTCTGCAGGCGGCGCAGGAAAGCCTCGACCTTGACCATCTGATGGCGCTCGGCCTGGGGGTAGGCCTGCCAGAGGAAGGGCCGTCCCGCGAGAGCGGCTCTGGCCCAGGAGTCTTCGCCCCGAACGATCGAGAAGTCCGAGGCGGCGAGGATTCGATCCCAGGTTTCCTGGGGCAGGAAGGGGAGGGCCAGGGCGGGGAAGGGCCGGCCGGCGGCCTCCCAGGCGGCCAAGAAGCAGGCTTGGCTCTTGCCGGCGGCGGCCAGGGCGAGGAGGGGGCGGCCGGAGGTCGCGTCGGGGACAGAGCCGCGGACCGTGCCCGCGGGGACAGAGCCGCGCGCGTCGTCGCCGCCCGTGCCCGCGACTCCACACCGCGCCGCGCACCGCGCCGCGAAGGCCGCCAGATCTGCCACGATCCGGCCGTAGTCCCGCTCGTAGCCGAAGACCGCGACCCAGAACCGCCCGACCGCGTCGTCGGGCGCCGCCAGGGCCGCGCCGACGGGGCCGATCGCGTCGGGCTGCGCGGCAGCGCCCGGGGCGGCCCCAGTCAGGGTCGCGATGACGCTGCGCCTGAGCTCGGCCCTGCCCTCCTCGCTCGAGGCGCGCGCCAGTGTCTGCTCGAAGCTCCGGTCCAGGACGAGGCCGCCCGTGCCCTCGTCGAAGCCGGGCAGGAACATGGCTTTCCTGACGGACGCGGATCGAGTCAGCGAAGGCATGAGATGGAGCTCGGCTGCGTAGGGCTCGGCGGTGAGGTGCTCGAGGTCGACGACGAGGCTCGGCGGCGCTCCGGGGGCGAAGAGCATGTCCTCGAGCCAGTCGGGTCTTCCGCAGGCGAAGCACTCGACGATCGCGGACGCAGGCCTCGCGCGGAACGAGGCCGCCGCCTCGGGGCCGAGCGGGCCTTGCCACGCGACGACCTCGATCCCTTTCGCGACCTGAAAGGTCGCCCTCGGATCAAGGCCGGGCCGCAGGGCCACGAAGGCCTCGAGGTCGTCGACGACGAGGCGGAGCCGCGGAGGGTCGGGCAGCTCCGACAGGGCGCGAGCGAGCCGCCAGGCGACGCCGATGTCGCCGTAGTTGTCGACGACCTTGCACAGGATGTCGATGGTCACGGGCACATCATACCGTGTATCGTGGGGGCCTGGAGGCAAGAATGACCCCGTCGGCCATCCTCGCGTGCTTCGTCGCCCTCGCGCTCCTCGATCTCGGCTGGGGGAGCTTCCTTACGGCCCTGAACTACCGACGCGTCGCGCATCGCGCCGGCGAAGTCCCCGAAAGCCTCGCCGGGAGCCTGTCTTCGGCGGATGCCTCGAAGGCAGCCGCCTATTCCCTGGCCAGGATGAGGCTCTCCTTCGTCGATGAGCCGATCGGGACGGCCGCGATCCTCGCGGCCACGGTCCTCGGCCTCTTCGGACTACTCGACGACCTGGTCGCTTCGGCGATCGGGAGCGCGTACTGGCGCGGCGCCGCTTTCCTCGGCGCCGCGCTGCTGGTCCAGGCCGTCCTCTCCGTGCCTTTCTCGCTCTATTCCACGTTCTCCCTGGAAAGGCGCTTCGGCTTCAATACGACGAAGCTCGGTACCTGGATCCTCGACGGGCTGAAGAATGCCCTCGTCTCCGCCGCGATCGGCCTGCCCCTGCTCTATCTTCTGTACCTATTCATGGATGGGACCGGTTCGCTCTGGTGGGTCCTGGCCGCGGCGGCCTATTCCGCCGTCAGCGTCGTCATGACGATCCTCTATCCCCTCGTCATCGCGCCACTCTTCAATAAATTCTCGCCGTTGCCGGACGGCGGCCTCTCGACGAGGATAACCGAGCTCGCGCGAAGCCTCGGCTTCCGCGTGAACGGGGTATTCGTGATGGACGGTTCCAAGCGCTCGCGGCACTCGAACGCCTATTTCACGGGCCTCGGCAAGTCCAAGCGCATCGTCCTCTACGACACGCTGATCGCCCAGTCGAGCGAGGACGAGGTCCTCGCGGTCCTCGCCCACGAGATCGGCCACGAGAAGCGGCATCATGTCCTCAAGATGACGGCAGTCTCAGTCGCCATGAGCTTCGTCGCTTTCTATGTCCTAGACCTGATGATGGGATGGGAGGCGCTGTACGCGGCCTTCGGCTTCGCCCGGGAATCGAGGCACGCGATCCTCCTCATCCTGGGCCTCGTGTCCGGGCCCGCGACCTTCTTCCTCGTCCCGGCCTTCTCCGCCTGGTCGCGCCGATACGAGTACGAGGCCGACCGCTATGCCGCCCGGGCAGTCGGGCCCCAGGCGATCTCGTCGGCTCTCGTCCGGCTGAACCGCGAGAACGCTTCGAACCTATGGCCACATCCGCTCTATTCGGCCTGGTATTACGGCCATCCTGCGCTGGTCGAGCGGCTCGCGGCCATCGCGGGAAGCGGGGGTTCGAGACGACGAACGTCGTGTTGATGTACCGTCCTTTTCGTGGTACAAAACTATCGCTTCGACCCTGTCGGCGAGAGCGGAAAGTTGTGCGAAATAGTAATGTATTCCTTTCCGATCTCGGGGCTCGGCGCGCGAATAGCGTAGCCGCGACTCGTCCGCGCGGTCTCTCGTTCGATCGCGCATCGTGGACAGGGTAGTAGCGATAAGGAGTATTTGTTATGCGGAGAACGCTAGCCCTCTCGTCGGCGCTCGTGGTCGCCCTGCTTGTCCTCGCGGGATGCTCTTCGGTTCCTAAGCCTTCCTCGGCCGACGATTGCCTCGTGCTCATCAGGACCGAGTTCAACAACTCGACGACCTACCCGGTCATGAGGAAGTATCGGATCGGCCTTTCTACGGGAGGCCAGACGATCCAGGTCCCGACCATCAAGTCGAGCTACATCACGATCGTCCTCAAGGAGCCGGGCGTCGTCATAAATTCCATAACCAGCGACGTCAACGACGCCAGCGCGTACGGGGACTCGTCAAAGGGAAAGGCCAAGATCGAGCTGCCGTACAAGCCCGGCTTCGCGGTCGTCGCCGATTTCTGCATCGTCCAGCAGATGAAGTACGGCGACACGCCGAATTCCTTCACGTCGGGGCTCAACCTGCGGAAGATCGAGCAGTTCGAGAAGGACGAGCTCCTGCAGTCGCTGAGGGACGGCAACAAGCTCGAGGGCTGGTCGATGTAAGCGGTCGGACGAGATTGCGCGACCGCCGCGCCTCGGCTAAAGTTGAGCCGGAGGCTTATGCTTATGCTGCGCGTCGCCAATCCCGTCCTGCCCGGATTTCACCCCGATCCCTCGATCCTCCGCGTAGGGGACGAGTACTTCATCGCGAACTCGACCTTCGAATGGTATCCAGGAGTCGAGATACACAGGTCCAGGGACCTCGTTTCGTGGGAGCTCGTCCCCGCGCCCCTGTCGGAGCGTCGCCTCCTCGATATCGAGGGCGCCATTCCCTCCTGCGGTATCTGGGCGCCCTGCCTTACGTACTCGGACGGGCTCTTCTGGCTTATCTATACAAACGTCCGCTCTTGGAACGACGGGCCATGGAAGGACACGCCTAACTACCTGACGACGGCCCCGTCCATCGAGGGACCCTGGTCCGATCCCGTCTTCCTGAACTGCTCGGGCTTCGATCCCTCGCTCTTCCACGACGAGGACGGAAGGAAGTGGCTCGTCAACATGGAGTGGGACTACCGCCGGACGGGCCCCGCCCAGTTCAGCGGCATCCTCCTGCAGGAGTACTTCCCCAAGGAGAAGCGCCTCGGCGGGCCGATCCGGAAGATCTTTCGGGGCTCGGACGTCGGCATGGTGGAGGGGCCGCACCTCTACAAGCGCGACGGCTGGTACTACGTCCTCGCCGCCGAGGGCGGGACGACCTACGAGCACGCGGCGACGCTCGCCCGCTCGCGGTCGATCGCGGGGCCCTACGAGCTCCACCCGTCGAACCCGCTCATCAGCTCGTACGGTCATCCGAATCTCAAGCTGCAGAAGGCCGGGCACGCGAGCTGGTGCGACTCTCCGGACGGACGGACCTACCTCGCCTTCCTGTGCGGCCGCCCGCTGCCCGGCACGCAGTCCTGCCCGCTCGGCCGCGAGACCTCGATCGTCGAGCTCGTCTGGAAGGAAGGCTGGCCCTACATCCGGCACGAGGACGGCGCTCTCTTCGATGAAGGCGTTAGCCGAAACTACCCGACGGATTCCTTCGAGCCCCCGCTCATCCTCCCCGAGTACGAGAGGGCTCGCGCCCTGCCGCCGGCGACCAGGAGCGTCGAGTACCGATTCGACGGCCCCCGGATCCCCGGCGACTTCAAGAGCCTCCGGACCCAGCCCGGTCTCGACGCCTACTCCCAGACCGCGCGGCCCGGCTGGCTGCGGATGCGCGGCGGGCAGTCGCCCGTCTCGCGCTACGGCCAGGCCCTGCTCGCGCGCAGGCAGACGGACTTCGCCTTCGACGCCGAGACCCGCGTCGATGTCGAGCCCGCGAGCTTCCAGCAGCTCGCCGGTCTCGCGTGGCGCTACGACGAGGAGAACCAGTACCTCGCGGCGATCTCGCGCGACGAGGAGCGCGGGAGGATACTTTTCGTGATCACGATGATCGACGGCGCGTTCGCGAGGTCGCTCGAGACGAAGATCCCCGACGAGGGGCCGGTCTGGCTGGGCCTCTCGGTCCGGGGCGCGAGCGGCGCCTTCCGGTACTCGATGGACGGCAAGCTGTGGAATACGCTGAGGCCCGTCCTCGACGCGACCGTCCTGTCGGACGAGTTCGGCGGCCAGGGCTTCACAGGGGCCTTCGTCGGCATGTTCTGCGTCGATACCGAGGCAAACCGCGCCTATGCGGACTTCGACCGCTTCTCGTACAAGGTTCGCTGAAGCGCCGATTCGCGCCGCCCTCGCCGCGGCCCTCCTCCTCGCCTGCGCCGCCGCGCGGGCCGAGGGGCCGATCGGCGCGGACGGCGTGCTCATGCTTTATCCGACGGCGCCGGGCGGCGGCTTCAGCCTGGGCGGCCGCGACCCTAACGCGACGGCCCGCTTCGCGATCGAGAAGGCCGTCCCCGCCGAGAGAAGCTCCGAGGGAGGCTTCGCGTATTGGAGCCTCGATTCGTATCCGCTCGATTACGCGAGCGGCGGCTCGGGCCTGACCTGCCGGCTCCACATGTACTCGAGCGAGGCCGCGCAGGCTTTCACGTGGAAGACTCAGGGCGGTTTCCTCTCCGATCCTTCGGCGCCGAGGGACCAGGAAATGACTGTCTTCCTCCGCGTCCGGGGCCGCGCCGTCCCCAAGCGCTCCTTCGTCGCCCTGAAGATCCGCGGGGGCAAGCACTCATCGAAGAGTCCCGAGATGTCCTCGTGCGTCATGATGAACCTCGAGCCGGCCGACACGGGGCACCCGGCCCGCTTCGGCAAGGAGCTGGGACATCCGCTCTACGATTACGTCGCGCTCGCGCCTCGGTTCGACGCGTCGCTCGTCGAGGGCGAGTGGATCGGCCTGAAGCTCGTCAGCTACTCCGATCCCTCCGATCCCGCTCGCGTCGTGAACCGCCTCTACCTCTGCCTCGCGCCGATCGGGCCCGACGGGGCGATACGGAACGACTGGCGGCTCTTCAGCGAGTACGTCGACGTAGAGGGGAAGCGGACGGGCCGGTACTCGAAGCTCGTCGACTGGAGCGGCTGGCAGACGACCGTGCGGATCGACGGATACCGCGAGGTCGACTTCGCGCTGCCGTCCCTTCGGTCGATCGTCGCACCGCGGGGCGAAGGAGGACGATGATGGCGGAGATCGGAGCGCGCGATGATGTCGAGCGGGAGCTCGACGTCGCGATCAGGAAGAACAGGACGATCAAGACCGAGCTCCGCTTGAGCTCGGGCGGAAGGCCGCTGGCGAATCGGGACGTCGTCGTCGAGCAGCGCTCGCACCGCTTCCTCTTCGGGACCAACTGGGGAGACAGCGCCATCGCCCTCGCGAACGGCTCGCTCTCCGGCCGGGAGCTCGAGCTCGCCGAGTCGCGCAACGCGCGATTCCTGGAGGTCTTCAACCAGGCGACCCTGCCATTCTACTGGGGCACCTTCGAGCCCGAGCGCGGCGCGCCCAAGACCGAATCGATCATGAGGACCGCGCGCTGGTATCGCGAGCGCGGCGTCGTCCTGAAGGGTCACCCCCTCTGCTGGCACACGCTGACCGCGCCCTGGCTCCTGGGGATGGCCGAGGACGCGGCGCTGGCTGAGCAGCTCCGGCGAATACGCCGCGACGTGGCCGACTTCAAGGGCGTCGTCGATATGTGGGACGTCGTCAACGAGGCCGTGATCATGCCCGTCTTCGACAAGTACGACAACGGCATCACCCCGCTGTGCGGAATGCTCGGCCGCGTCGGGCTCGTCAAGGCGATGTTCGAAGAGGCGAGGGCGACGAGTCCCTCCGCGACCCTCCTCCTCAACGACTTCAACTACTCGCCCGAGTACGCCGCCCTGGTGAGGGACTGCCTCGAGGCCGGCGTCCGGATCGACGCGCTCGGCATCCAGAGCCACATGCACCAGGGCTGGTGGGGCGTCGAGAAGATCAAGACGGTGCTGGAGCGCTTTAAGCCCTTCGGCCTGCCGATCCACTTCACCGAGAACACGATCGTGTCCGGCAGTCTTATGCCCTCCGAGATCGTCGACCTCAACGACTACAAGGTCGACTCCTGGCCCAGCACGAGCGAAGGGGAAGAGCGTCAGGCGAGGGAGGTCGTCCTTCACTACAAGGCCCTCGTCGCCGATCCCGCCGTCGAGGCGATCACGTGGTGGGACCTCTCGGACGGGGGCTGGCTCGGCGCGCCTTCCGGGCTCCTGCGCGCGGACCACACGCCCAAGCCCGCCTTCGAGGCGCTGAAGCGCTTCGTCAAGGGCGAATGGTGGCTCGGGCCGACGAGGGCGCGGACCGACGCCGAGGGCCGGATCGCGGTCGAGGGCTTCGCGGGCGACTATCGCGTCGAGGCAGGCGGCGCGGGCGCGTCCTTCGCGCTGGATAAAGGCGCGGCGTCCGTGCCGGTCGAGCTCTGAGGACTCGGCCCCGCTAAGCTCTTGCGCACAATGCGCGCGCCGCGCGCTCGGCCATGAAGGACGCCCTGCGCGTCCGACGGCGGAGGGCCGCGACGCGCGCGAGGAAGCGTGCGAAGGCGCGGACCTTGCCCACGACGACGAGGGATGCGTTCTCGACTATCGAGGCTGCTTCATTCGCGTTAGGCATTCTCCGACTTTATCGCGGCGCGAGGCGATGCGGAAGCGGCCCTCGCGTCCCGGAAGGTTATCTTCGAGCTCGAGAGATCCGTGTAGTACCGCCTCTTGCGGCGGATCTCCTCGCGCTTGACGAGATAGTCGAAGCCGCTCCAGACGAAGAACCACGAAGGAATGAGGGCGAAGTCCTTGAAGAGCGTCGTGGACAGGAAGCGCTCGACGATGTAGTTGGCGACGAGGGAGAGCGCGAGGCCGATCGCGATGAACATGAGCCCCCGGAGCGTCGCGTTCCTGTCCTCCCGGACGTAGTGGCTCTCGCGCTCGGTATAGAACCTTCGGATGCGCTCGATGATGAGGGCCTCGTCGGCCATGTCGCGGAGGTCGGCCGGGATCAGGAACACGACATCCAGGTCGGACTTGTCGCTCGTCTTGCGCAGGCGCATGTGGAGCTCGTCGAGAAAGTCCTTGGACAGCGCCCTGTCCCGGTAGCCCCTGATGTCGAAGTCCGAGAAGAGATCGTCGTAGGTATCCAACGAGATCGCGACTTCCATGCGCTGCTCCTTTGTCCGCAGTATAGCCGATCTTCGCCTTCGGCGTCGCCGCGCCGTCGGGAAGCCTAGCAGGGTGTTGAAAAAGGCCTACCGAGCCTTTTTCAACACTACCTTGATATCTGCAATTGCGTAGAAAACCTAAGGTTTTCGAGCAATTGCATAGCAGGTCGTTGAAATGCATCGAGTAT
>Ga0153915_10000041_pt1 | contig 121225 bp, 101 predicted proteins | sample Opewatmetagenome_2_FD_107003 | JGI IMG/M metagenome (GOLD analysis project Ga0153915, IMG submission 107003) | Freshwater wetland microbial communities from Ohio, USA - Open water 3 Core 3 Depth 3 metaG | ecosystem: Environmental > Aquatic > Freshwater > Wetlands | place: USA: Ohio, Lake... | reverse complement strand
GAAGACTCTTGCTTCGGAGGGAAAACTCGGCGCCTACTGCCACGATGGATTCTGGCAGCCCATGGATACTTATCAGGAGTTCAGCCTCCTCAACAAGATGTGGGAGTCGGGCAAGGTTCCGTGGAAGGTGAAATTTGGCTCTCGCTAGATTATGCCTATTATTCGGTCCTGTCCTAACTGTCATTCGGTCGATTCGAAATTGGAGGTCTGTTCCCGGCCTGCCGCGGAGGAAGCCGACTGGTCGGCCCTCCAACAATCGTGGGCCGGTTTCTTTAAAAAGAAGATATTCTTCTCGTTTATGCGCTGCAAGGGGTGCGGAATGCTCTATTGTCGCCACTATTTCACGGACGAGCAACTGGTGCAGCTCTACGCCCACATGGCAGACAACACAGCGGGCTTGGGAGCTGAGCAGACGAACGTCACCCAGGTTGGGTATGTCAGGCTTATCAACGACGGATCACTGACCGGGGACTTCCTTGAACTCGGTCCGGATATCGGACTGTTCAGCCTAGCCTACGCCCGGAGCTTCGACAAGGGCACCGGGCGCAAGTATTGGCTTTTCGAGCCCAACGAGAGCGTTCACCCGGAGTTGGACCGAAGGATGGCGGGCTATTGCCATGAGATCCGGACGGAGATGACCGATTTTTCCTCGGTTCCGGATGGCTCGATTGGCACGGTAGCGATGATCCATGTACTGGATCATTTGCGTGACCCACTTGCCGTGCTTCGGGAGTTGAAAAAGAAGATGCACGTTGGAGGCGCGCGTATTCATATTGTAACCCACAACGAACGCTCTGCGCTGGCTCGGGTGCTGAAGCGACGATGGCCTGCCTATTGCCTGCAGCATCCGCAACTGTTCAACCCCAGCTCCATTACGGAGCTTCTCAAGACTGCAGGTTTCGGGGAGATCACGGTGCAACGGACGATGAATTATTTCCCCTTGGGTTATCTAGCCAAGCATGGTCTCTATGCGTTGGGACTGAACCTGCGTTTTCTGGGCCGGGTGCCTACGCCGCAAGTGGGGCTGCATTTGGGGAATATGCTCACTTCGGCACGGACGTGAACTGATTACAGATGCCTTCGATCGTAGGGGAACGGCAAAAACTCAGGCCGACGGATCAGCCCCGTAGCTGGGATTGGAAGCGGGATTGGTGGCCGCGGCACGAGAGCAATGTTGGCCTTGGCTTGGATCGTGGGGTGGTCGAATTCGCCAGCGCCGTTTTTCTCCTGATTTTCATCGCTACCATTTCTTTCTACTACGCGACGGGCGCTTACCTTGGAATGGGCTATCCCTACAGCACGTTCCTGCTGAGTCCTGTCTATCACTTCAGCGATTTCTTCGACATGCAGCGGATCACGCAAGGTCTGAGTCCTTACACGGATTCCACTCGCAGCATCTATCCGCCCTTCGCCAATTTGTTCATGTATTGCACTACGGCCCTCCCCCCCGGTTGGAGTCTGGCCGCGTTCATGGTCATCCCATGGGTTGGACTTCTTGTCCTCGTGCGGCTGGTGCTCCGCTCCATGGGGTGGTTTCTGGTCTTCCTGGTCTTTCTTGCGCTTTACCTTACCTCATATCCGATACTGTTCAATTTTGACCGCGGGAACTCCGAGATCTATATCGCTTTGTTGGTTGGGATTTTTCTGTCTGCCTACGAACAGAAGGGGCAGACGGCCCGCGGGATTGCCGTCGTGGCCTTGGCTCTGGCTATTTCTCTCAAGATCGTGCCGGCTGTCTTTTGCTTCCTCTATTTCAAGGACCGTCGATGGCGTGATCTCATCTCCGTTTTTCTTGCGATCATCCTGCTGAATGTCCTGTGTCTTTTCGCATTCAAGGGAGGCCCTTGGCTCAACGCCCTGTTGTTCCTCGGGATGCTTGGAACGGCCCAGGATCTTTCGGCAGAAGTGCTGAGTTTCGCTGGGTTCAGCGTGAGCCTTTATGATGGGTTGCGCATCGCGGCGTTGTGGATGAACGAGCGCTTGTTTGCGGTCTGGGTGTTCGACAATTACTTGGCAATCGAGATCCTACTCCTTGTCGTGGTCTGCGTCCGACTGTGGCTGGGACGCTTTATGATTTGGGAATCCGCGCTCTGTCTTGCCTCCCTGGCCTGCCTTCTTCCGACTATCTCGAACGACTATAAGCTTTGCCTGTTTATTTCCGCAGGATTGCTCGTCTTGCTGGACCGGGGCACCACTCGGCGTAGTTATCGATTCTGGGTGCTCGCGTTGGTAGCCTGCGTATGTGCGCCCAAGAACTGGATCGTCGTCCTACCGGGAGAGGTTCGCGGAGACATCGGTTCGGGTACAGTTTTGACTCCGCTGTTCTTGGTCTTGCTTATTCTTTTGATTGTCGGTTCACGAGCCGAATGGCGTTTACTCCACTGCGATCGGCAGACGACTGGCCCGATGAGGTGGGCTTTGGGCCACATCCGTATCATGCGATGGGTCTCGGCGATCGCCATGCTGGGAGGATGGACTGCAAGTGTTCTCTTGCTCTGTGCGAACCCGGCGCGTGATATCCGGAAACTCTCGCTCCAGGAACCGGTCGTGTATACCTGCCATGCCCCAGAAGGGCCGGTCCTCGTTTCCTCCCTCACGCAGGTTCCAGGGCGTGTTTTTCTATACAACCTTGATTGTCGGCTCAGCTTCAGGCCAGAGAGGCAGTGTCCGCCCGGAGACCTCTTCGCCACTGCACCGGGCATCTGCGCTTTGCGTGTCGAATACCGACCTCGTGATGAGGGGGGCGCATTGGTGTTGGTCCACGAGCGCGGGCCGGGATTGTGTTTTGAACATAACCTCGCGCGCGTCGAGGTGGAGCGCCCCACTAACCTCGTGATCCGAATGAAAGAATTGGGCGTGCTGGAAGTTCTCGTCAACGGCCAGAATGTTTTTCCCCGGCAGGTCAAGGTGCCGGCTGATTCCCGCTTTCGATTTGACGGATTACGCGTGGGCGGTCTTTTTGAGGGAACCCAACCGTTTCTCGGCGATATTCGATTCGAATCTCTGCAAGCCGATGCGATGGTTGTTCGCAAAGGCGATCGCAAACCGATGCTCGTTGTGGCCGCTCTAGGCATGGTTCTCGCTTTGCTTGGCATGGGATTCCTGTGCTGGAGTGCCCGAACTACGGAATCATGATCCGCTTCCTATTGCTGGCCCTAGGGGTTTTGACAGTCTATGTCTCGTGCGGATTGGGCCTGTTGGCCTGGCTGCACCGCGGCATCCCCTGTAAAGGAGTGGCTCGCATCGCGCTTTGCGCAGTGCTGGGGATGGCGGTGCTGGGCTGGACGGCTGCCTGGGTGTTCTACCTTGAGGTCTCCCCTTCGTGGACGATCTGGTCAGCCCTGGCGCTTTCCATTTTCTCTCTGGGCATTTCATTCTCGAGACAGCGCTTCTCCTTGAGAGATCTCAAGGTATTCTGGATAGAGTGCTGCGGGGATGTCGACGCGATGGTCGGAGGGATCTTTGCCTTGGCCATTCTTTTCTCTGCCGGTTACGAGAAAGGTCTCGTCCAGCCTTTCCGGATGGGTATTGATCAAGCCGGTTATGCTATCACCGCCCAGTATCTCGCCGATGGTGGCACGCGTTCACGGATCGAAAATGCGGTCCTGCGCGAAACGCAACAGCCGACGCTGGAATACGCGCTCAACGCACACCTGACCTCCCTGTCCTTCACAACGAATGTGGCGTCCGAATACCTATGCATGGCACAGCGGTTCGGCTACCCGATGCTTGTGGCTGCCGATTCCAGGGTGCTGCGCTTTGATCCAGTTGCGGACTACCAGTTCTGCCTGCTCGCGGTACCGCTTTTCTGCGCGTTCTTGCTCGTCATCTGGTTCTGCCGGGACCTCGTCTTTCTGCCAGACGGGGTCTCAAAGTTAATTGCCCTGGCATTTCTCCTGAATTGCAACCATCTCAATGTCTTGTTTGAGGGCCAGCACGCACAGATCGCAATAGCACCGTTCATCGTGCTCTTCTACGGTCTCCTCTTCGTCTGGCGAAGCGACGCGTCGGTGGCGACATCTGGGCTGGGAAATTGGCGGGTTCTCGCTCTTCTTGCTGCTATCTCAGCGGGGATTTTCCTTCTTTATTCGGAAGCCCTGATCGCCTTGGGGATGCTGGGCGCGGTCCTGTTCCTTTGGGATATTGCTTCATTCGACACTCGCAGTGCGGTCGCCTTGGCTGTGTTTGGGGCTGCCGTGGTGACAGGTTGGGTGTGCTGCGGCCTTTATTTTGTCAACTGGTGCGGATTCATCGTCAATCAGATGCGAACCGTGGGCGGTGGCGCAGGCGGCTATTGGCAGCCCCGGTGGGCCTTCCCGGCCGAGATTTTGGGTTACGATTCGATCTACGAAAATGTGAGGCCTTTTTGGAGAGAGATTCCAAATCTGATTCCGCGTGATCCGTCGATCATCCCATGGCTTATCGTGCTCTCTGGTGCGGTCATGCTCGTGTTTTTCTCCTCCAGGTTTTGGCGGAATCGGCGCGAAATGAAATTCTGGATGGCGCCGACAATTGTCTGTGCCGGGATTTTCTTCTATGCGCGGTATGGAATCGAGACCATCAACTACAGCTATACGAAGACGTTTGTTTTCATGCTGTCCTTGCTCGTGATCGGACATCTGGCATCCCTTCATCGCTGGGCCGCACAATTGGCCGGTGTGGCTGGCGCTTTCATCCTTGTGGTGGTGGCGGTGTGCTTTCCGGTGTACGTCGGCGTGGCCAGCGGCAGGCAGTTTGCCAAGGACAGTCGGTGCCTGCCTGCCGACGTGCGCGATCTTCGGGAACTCCATGCGAGAATCGATCTCGGCCGCTATGCGATCTGCACGGAGACTGCCTTCAGCCTCGATTCCGCTATGGTAGGGGCCTATGTCCCGTTCAATTGGCTGAATCTCTCATGGGCCGATAAACGGCTTGCTCCGAATCTTGGGAAGGAAGTTGTCATCTTGGTTGTTCGCGAGGATAACCCGAGATTCGAAGAGTACGTGCGGAGGGGGAATCTGCTCTTCCTTGGGCCCAATCTGGCCTTGCTACGGACGGGGCGCACGGTCGCGTCTTTAGGACTCCCGGAAAGTACTGTTGTCGCCGATCGGCCTACGCCCTTCATTATCTGGCCTCATGCGCAGGCGGCTCCCTTGAAACAGTTCGTGGATCAATTCCTGGCCGGAATCTGCAGCCGCCCGCTGACTCACCAAGGTTGAGGATTCGCGGTCGGGGCGGGCGTCAATCGGTTCTAGAAGGAAGGACGTTCGATGGTGCAGATTTCGCTGATTCCCGGACCCCGGCCCCTGCAGTTCGCGCCGGTTCTCGCGTGGCTTGAACGGGTTCTCGGGTTTGCACTTGAAGGGAGGAAATCTCTTCCTTGATGGCGTTCTGTTCTGTCTGAGTCTGAGTCAGATCCGATTGTGTTTGGACAATGGCTGCCTGAGCATTGGTCAGTTGCTTCATCACCGCAGTCAATTCTGTTATTGTCTTTCCGAACAACGCCTGGGTCTCCGGGAGCGTGACCGGAACGTCGTCGACCGACTTGGCTCCTTGAGCACCGGGTTCCTCATCTAGTCGAGAATCGTTCAACAGCGCCTTGGTATTGGAGGGCAGGAAATCCGGCCAGGGCTTGAGGGCTTGCGCCTGCTTGACCAACTCCTCGTCTGAAATCTTCCCTTGGGCTCGTTGCAATTCGAGTCGCATCTGTGCCAGATCTCGTCTTGCGACCGCGAGTCCTCGAGATGTCCCGCGAAGCTCTCGAAGGTTGGCGATCAGTTCACGTTGGTTTGCCTCAAGCGCCCTGCGCGCATTGCGCAACTCCTGCTGGGAATGGCCGAGTTGTTGCTCCGGGCTCAGCGGCTGTGAGGGAATGGCAGGAGCCGTCCCCCTCGTGGCTTTTGGGGCCCCTTTGCTATCGGCCAGGCTTTGCTGAGCTGATTTCAGAGCTTCTTCGGTATTTCGGAGGGACGTCTGGGTCCGCATCAGCTCTTCTTGGGTTGACGTGAGCTTCGCCTGGGTTTGCTCAAGCGCGTGCGTTGTAGCGTTGATCTGCTCAAGGTCCTTCTGTCGCTGGGCATCCATTTGCGCGCGCATATCGGCCGCATCACGAGGGCTGCGGAGCAGTAGGGCCAGGACCATCACGCCCAGGATAACGGGAAGGACCACCGAAAAGCCATGTTTCGTGAGAAAATGGCCGATTCCGCCGGATGGCGGGCCTATTTTTTCCTCAGGCCCGATTTCCGCACCGAGGTTGATTGGAGCCTCTTGCCTATGGTCATCGTGTCCGGCCGCCTCATTCCCGTCGATGGGCGAGATCTGAGCCGCCCTCATAGGGTGTTCTTTGCCGGGCGGCAGGAGAGGGCCGCCTCCGGTCAACAGACGTTGCTGCATCTTTATCAGAGCGATCTGTGCTTCGACCAACCCCCGTTGTGTACGGAGCAGGGTGTCGACGTCCGATTCAGGCTCTTGTTCTGGATTCTGCATGGGCGGGATGTTTATCACCGGGGAGGGGCACAATCATGTTTTGCTCAAGTTCTTCACGTGGCAAGAAAGGCCACATGTCCTCAAGGGAAGGCGAGACGATCTTGCCGTCCGGGAGTTGCCGGGCTGCGAGTTTGGGCTCAAAGAGCTGATCGGGATCTACGACAACCTCGGCGAGGCCCGGGCCGCTCTGATTCAGAAACGTGTCGAGGATGGGGCCAAAATCGGGGTTTTCAATGCGGAGGGAGTGCAGTCCGAACGCATTACCCACCTTCGCAAAGTCCGGAAACGAAACCCCGCTGCGCGGGCCCTCTCCAACCAGGCGTCCCTTAAAGAAGTTCAGTTGAGTCATGCGCATCGAGAGATAGCCTCCGTTGTTGATGACGAAGACCTTGATGGGAAGATGATGGTGCGCGATTGTCTGAAGCTCCTGAAGATTGAACATACTGCTGCCGTCCCCGGCTAGGCAGATCACCCGGCGCTTGTGAGCAAACGCGGCTCCAATTGCAGCAGGAATGTCATATCCCATTGAAGCACTGCCCGAATTGCAGAAGAGGCGCATTCCCTTCTTGATGTGGGCGACTTGAAAGGTCACCACGCATGCCGAGCCGTTGCCGCAGACGATAACGTCATCGGCCGAAAGCTTGCGAACCAGCTCATCCAGAAAGACATAAGGGTTTATTCTTGGGCTGGGCTCCTTCATGCGGGGGGTCACCGCCGGGTACCGGCGCAATCTTTCGCGGCACCACGCAAGCCAGTCGCCATGATGGCCGAACTCGTTCTGGCGGGCATCGATTTGTCGTTCGAGTCTCTCGAGGAAAATCTTCAAGTCACACTGGAGCGGCATCTCGCATTGCACCGTCGGCTTGTGCAGTTCGGCGAAGTCCGCATCGACTTGGATCTTGTAGGCGTGGCGCGCGAAGTCCTTCCAGTTGTAACTCACCTGGCGAATGTTCAGGCGCGATCCAAGCACGATCAGGAGGTCGGAGTTCTGAACGGTGAAATTCCCGCCCCGATCGCCCAGGCTGCTTGGCCGCCCGCAAAAGCACGGATCATCGGTGGCGACCAGATCGTGGGCAGTCCAAGCGGTTGTGACCGGAATGCACAGCTTATGAACGACCCTCTCAAGGAGTTCGACTCCACCGGAAAGCCTGATTCCTGTGCCGGCCATGATCGCCGGTCGCTTCGCTCTTGCGATCCGGTCGAGCACCTCAGCGCAAGCCGCATCTATTTTTTCTGTAGGGACACTCACGGCGTCCTCAGCGGGATCGTAGGCCCGAAGCGCGGGCGGGTCGATCATCGTGTTTGAGACGTCGACGGGAATGTCGATCCACGTTGGCCCCGGCCGGCCGGCGGAAGCGAGATAAAGGGCTCGCTCCAGATGGTAGCGGATCGTCGCAGGGTCGCACACGAGGGCGGAGTACTTGGTTATGCCCTTGACCATGCTGATGATGTCAGCCTCCTGTTCCCCGAGTTGGCGAAGCCCGGGAATGTTGTACGTCGGCATGATCGTCTCTCGCTTGTTCTGTCCCGATATGATCAGCATCGGGATCGAGTCGGTGTAGGCCCCGAAGACGCCGTTGAGAGCATTGATGGTTCCGGGCCCCGTGGTTACACTTACCACGCCGATTCCACCTGAGACCCGAGCATAACCTTCGGCAGCCATCGCGCAGGCCTGTTCGTGATGGCAACAGACATATTCCAACCCGGCCGTGCGGCCGATGGCGTCGTTCAGAAACATGGCGCCACCTCCGGTGACCATGAACACGTGTTTCACGCCTTGCGAGGCAAGGTATTCGAAAACGTAATCAGCAACTGATTTCATCAATGATCGCGACGGATAAAAGATTGTCGGATGCTTGGCTAGAGGAAACTGCCTCTGGGGGATTCACCGCATGCCAGTGCGCCGACACCATTCTACGGTCCTCCGGATGCCCTCCTCGCAACTCACCCACTGTTGCAAACCGAGTTCTCGTTGTGCGCGTTGGGTGGAGGGCACATAGCGTGCCGGGGGGGCACCGGGCGTCGGCGTCTTGGCGACGGAGATTTGGCATTGGCCGCCAAAGACAGAGTTCACCGCTCTTGCCGTGTCGAGGATCGAGAGCCCTTCTTCGGAGCCCGCGTTATACGGGCGATTGCACGCACCCCGAACCAAGATAGCCCATAGCCAGATGATCAAATCGGCAATGTAGAGATAGGATCTTGAAGGCGTGCCATCGCCGTTGATCTGGATAGGGCCGCCGCGCAGTGCATCGCGGATGAAGTTGCCCATGGCGTAGTGGATGTCGAGAGGCAGATGGGGACCGACAAGGGCCGTGATCCGGGCGATCTTGTGTTCGAATCCGTGCCGACGGGCATAGACCGTCCCGAGCAACTCGGCCATCCGCTTTCCCTCTCCGTAGCATGACCATGGATCCATGGGATCGGGGGCTCCCGGATAGTCTTCATCGACGCGCATCATCGATGTTGGCTGCCGGCCATAGACCCCACCAGAACTGGCTTGCATGACGACCTTCGCCCCGCAGGCTGCAGCGAACTCCAGGGTGTGACGGGTGCCCTCAACGATGGTGTCAATCATCACAAGCGGCTCGTCCGTGTTCAGCTTCGCGCTCGCAGCCGTCGCTGCATGGATCACATGAGTGAAGCTCTCGCCTAGAAATTGGAAGGTCCTCACATCACCGGTGAGAAAGCGGATTCCGGAGTGACGGGCCAGATGAGGAGCCCTTCCCCTGAAGGCGTCAGGGTCACGGGTCAACACCGTGACCTCGGCGTCCGTTCTCCCCTGGTCACGGGCCCAAGCCAAACTCTCCAACAGCCAGGTTCCAATGAAACCTGTACCGCCCGTGAGGAAGATCCGCCCGCCCTTCAAGGCGAGCCATTCAGCCTCAGTATGAGCGAGGATGTGGTCGAGATCGTCAGCCAGAGGATTCTCGGAGGGTTTCATTTCGGTTTGGAAAGGGTAGGGGAACCCGAACGACGGTTGAGCGCGAACCAAGCACCGCCCGGCAAACACCAAATCAGATCGTTGGTGACGTAAAGCACCGACAGGGCAACCGCAGCCTCTCGCGGTGCCGCACAGTCTGCCACGTGCAGGTGCATCCACTCGAAGTAGCCGATCAACAGGACTTCCCGCAGTCCGTGCCCATTAACCGTGACGGGCAGCATGACCACGAGAAGCACCACGGGCATGATAAGGAGAATCTGCGGATATGTGACCCCGATATGCAACGCTCGAGCGAGGCAAAACATCACCATGAAACTCGAGAGGTGGATGATGACAGAAAGGAGGGACGCCTTTGCGAACGTCGACGGGTCGTGCATTCCGCGCAATATCGCCCGCCAGATGCGGGTCAGCAGCCCTTTGGCTCGGCCGATGCGTCCGGAAGGGTCCGACCAGCGGAATGCGAGAATTGATGCGATTACGGCAAGCAGGACAACGGCGGTGATCGCCAGGACCGCCGGGCGAGGCGCTTCTGCGCCTGCTTCAAGCGCCAGTTGCAGGGGCCGCGGCTCCAGAAACAGAGCGGCGAGAGCCAGGAAGGCGAGGACGACCATCGCCGAGAGTCGGTCCAGAATTACGGTGGCGGCGACATCGCCCGGGGAGTCGGGGACCAGTTGGCCGATCGCGAACATCTTGTATACATCCCCTCCCGTCGATCCCGGCAGAAAGGAATTGAAGAACTGGCCTCCCCAGACCACCCGAAGCATAGCTCGGAAGCTGACCTCATGTTTCTGTGCCCTCAAAAAGAGCCGCCAACGGATCGCAAGCAAGAGGATGCAGAGGAAAGAGAGTACGGCGACTGGCGCGAGCCAACGGCAATCCAGCGACAGGATCTGCCGTTGGAGGCCGCTCCAATTCAGCTTATGGCCGAGCCACAGGATGAGGGCTATTGAGACTATCGCCCGAAGCAACGGTTTCAGACGACCCACAGATGATGTCCTCAGAAATTGACTCGTTCTCGCTCCACGACCAAGGGTCGCTTTGTGACCTTCGTGTGGATCGCCCCAATGTACTCGCCGAGGATACCGATGAATAAAAGCTGGATCGATCCGAGGAAGAACAGACCCACCACTACCGGGGCCAATCCGATTGGGAAGCTTCTCCAAAAGATCAATTTGCAGATCAGATAGATGAATCCGACCAGGAAGGAAACCACAGCCGCGGAGAATCCACACATCGTTGCCAGCCGCAAGGGCACCTTTGTGTGGTTCGTGAAACCCAGCATCGCAATGTCGTAAAGGGTATAGAGATTGTTCTTCGAAAACCCTCGTTTGCGGCGCGCCTGCGTGAACGGCACTTTTGCCACTGGGTAGCCTAGCTCCGAGATGATACCCCGATGGTAGGGGTAAGGATCATCCAGTTTACGCAAGTGTTCGATGATGACCTGGTCGTAAAGACCGAAGCCGGTGAAATTCTTCAGCAGGTCGACGTCCGTCAGCCTCGCAATCAAATGATAGTACGCACACCGAGCCATGAAGAAGAGGGATGATTCTTCACTCCTCTCTTTGATCGCAGCGACGACCTTCCAGCCCTGTTCCCACAAAGAGATGAATTGTTCGATGACTTCGGGGGGGTCCTGGAGATCCGAGGCCAAGTAGATCATCGCGTCCCCGTAGGCCTGCAGCATTCCGTAATACGGGGAACGGATGTGGCCGAAGTTACGCGTGTTGAAGATCACTTTGATGCGTTGATCTGCCGCGGCCAATTGGCGCAGAATCTCCGGCGAACGATCGGTGGAACAATTGTCGATGATAATGTACTCCCAATCGTACTGAGGAAACTTGGCGGCCACCAACCAGACACGCCGAACCAGTTCATCGAGGTTCTTCTCCTCATTGTAGCAACCGCTAACCACGGAGATCTTCTTCATTTCCAAAGCGGGTAAGAGAATATCCGGAGGACTACAGGCCGCGCCTGTAGATCAGATCGCGAAGTGATTCATTGCTCGTGTAGGGCGTATCCAGCATGTCTATCCTCACTGGTTCGTCCTTCTTGCAGGGGCCGATCATCTTGTGCCCAAATTTGCCGAGCATTAGTTCACGGGTGGATATCTGCCCTTTCTGTAACGGAATCGCCAAATAGACATCCTCCTCACTTAACTGGTGGCCTGCGGGGAGGTCTTTCGCGGCGTAGACGCCTCGAATGTAGGTGTCGAGGTAATCAGTCTCCTTCTGCAGAATCTGTTTCCTCTCGTAGGTGGAGATGCCGCAAAAGGTGCGGGCGCGATGGTACGCCTTGAACCAGGTATCAATCTGTTCCGGCAGGGAGGAATATTTCGCAACCTCTTTGCCGTCACTGTTGATGTCGATGTGGCGCTCGAAGGTCCGCGCTCCTTTCCCATAAGCAACGGTCACCGAGGTGATCCAGTCATTGTGCTCATGGGATGAGTATCCGATGACATGCTTCGGATAGCGCTGCTTGAGAAAATCGATCTGGCTCAATTCGCATTCGGAATCCTCATGGGGATAAGCTGCGACGCAATGGTTGATTGCGAGGGGAATGTTTCGGTTCTCGAAGAATGTCACCATATCATCCATGTCCTTGATCGACGTTCCCCCCACCGAGACGATCACCGGTTTCCTGATCTTCGCGATACGCTCGATTAGAAGCCAGTCATTGCTGTCGGCGCTGGCGAGTTTGATAATGGGCATGTTGAACTCCACGCACCAGTCGACTGATTGTTCGTCGAAAGGAGTAGCCATGGGAATGCAGCCACTCTTCCGGATGGCCTCCACGAGAACTCCGTAATTCTCTTTCGAAAGTCGCGTCTCCGAAATGCGGCGTATGTATCGGATGTCCGTGCGGGAACGGAAGTCCTTGTGGACGAAAGTGTCGAGGTTGCGGAATTGCAGCTTGATGGCCGCCCGCACATTGTTGAAACGCACGATTCGTGCGTGATCATGGATGATCTGAAGTCCGCGCTCCAGACTTCCGAGATGATTATTGGTCATCTCAAGAACGAAGAGATCCTGGAATATATCCCTGTCCATGGTAGCTGAAATAGTCAGGTTAGGTGGTGGTCACTATGCTCTGGCCGCGAATGTAGTCGCCGATTGCTGCTTCAAGTTCCGCGGTGAAATCCTGGGGCACGATCTCGAGGGCTCCGATCGCGCGCGGGAGAATGAGGGTGAGTTTCCCGTTCTTGACCTTCTTGTCTCGGCGGGTTGCGGCGATCAGGGCGGCTGGATCGATCGGAGCGGGTAACCGCCATGCGAAATGCTTCTTCAGAAGGGCGTGGATCTCGTCGAGATCCGAGTGGGCAAACATGCCCATCCGACAGGCGAGGTAATTGACGAGGTCAAGCCCCCACGCGACGGCAAGACCGTGCGGGATCGCGTGGTGAGTGATGGCTTCGAGCGCATGCCCAAAGGTGTGGCCGTAATTGAGTGTCTGACGGAGGCCATTGTCGAACTCGTCGATCTCAATGACACGCTTCTTGACCTCAAGACTGGCGCGGATGAGCTCCCCTGTGCGTGCGTTGTGGAAACCTTCGGCATCTAGCGTACGGGCGAGGTCGGCGAACAGCGTCGCAGACCCAGCAATATGGAGCTTTACGATCTCGCCGTAGCCTGACCGGATCTCCGACTCCGGCAAGGACCCCAGAAAGCCAAGGCAGATCCGCACCCCCGATGGCGAATGGAAGACGCCGAGTTGGTTCTTGTAGCGGTTGAAGTTGATGCTGGCTTTCGCTCCAATGCAGCTGTCTGACATCCCCAGCAGGGTGGTCGGAACGTAGATCCACTTCAGGCCGCGATAGTAGACATGGGTGCAAAAGGTGGCAATGTCCTGCACAATGCCGCCTCCGATCGCAATGACTTGCGTTTGCCGCGTCGCATTTGCCGATTGGAAGAAAGTCAGCGCCCGGGCGCAGCCATCCAGGGTCTTTTCTTCCTCGGTGGCGTTGATCTCCAAGGTTGGGAGGGAAGAGAGAAGAGGGGCGAGTTCCCCCTGATAACGGACGGCGACATTCTTGTCGATAAGCACGATCCCTCTCGAGACCCCGATCAGTTCAGCCACAAGATGGCCGAGGGTATCCTGAAAGTCGACAGGATAGCTCCCTTGTGCAGATCGAATGACGAGTGTTTCCATCGAAGGAGGCTTATTGCGCGGTGAACCCACCGTCTACGGTCAGGCTCTGGCCGGTGATGAAGGTATTCTGGTCGGAACCGAGGAAATAGACAGCGCGGGCGATCTCATCCGGTCGCCCAAGACGCCCCAGAGGCAAGTTGCGTGCCAGTTCGCGAATCTGTTCGGGAGTATTGTTCTTCCTCGTGAGGTCGGTCTCGATGTATCCGGGGCAGATGGCGTTCACGAGGACGTTCTCAGGCCCCCATTCAAGGGCGGCCGTCCGAGTGAGGCCGATGAGTCCGGTCTTCGACGCTGCATAGGGTGCACGGCCTGCTCGGCTCACCAGGCCGAAGATCGAGCTGATGTTGACGATCCTCCCCCATTTTTGGGCACGCATCGGCCGGCTCAAAGTTTGCATCAGGAGCATCGCGCTGGTGAGATTGACCATGAGGGTGCGTTCCCAGTCTTCAATCGCAAGCGTATCCAGATTCCCGATCTTGTTCTCGCCGGCGTTGTTGATGAGCACGTCGATCTTGCGGGAATTGGCGGTGAGCCATGCCTGGACTGTTGAATGGGAGCCGAGGTCCAACTCAGTCCGGGGGGGGGTGATGACTTCCCAGCCGTTCTGTTGGTAGATGGCCGCGACCGCTTGACCGATTCCTCTCGATGCACCGGTTATCAGCACGACTCTTGTGCGGTTATTTTGCTGGAGTTCCGAACTCATAAATTGGCGGATGTATTTTCTTTCCGACCGACAGCCTAGTCGGCGCGGCAATCACCATGGAGTCGGAGGAAGGCGGCTGTCGGGAGGGTGCTGGAAGCGAGTGCCCTCAGAGGAATTCGTTGGCAACGAAAAGGAATGTCGAGCAGATTTTCGAGGGAAAGGCGATTCGTCGCAATGACAACTTAGTGACGTCGCCGTGTTTGGATCAACAAACCTCCTTTGGGAATCCTTGCGGAGGCCATCACCTCTTTCTGCTCTCTCTCAGGCTCGAGGGCGTCGTCACAGTCCAGTCTACTGGTGGGTTGAGCTCTTCCGTAAGCTCCTTCAATCGACAGAATCGCGCCGGTAGACACGATTCGTTTTCGGACAAAGCCAGCCGCCTCCCTTGTCGTTGCTAAGGGTTCGGAAAGCATGGCTTTTGTTATTGGTTCTCAACGATCTGGACGATCCGCATCGGTTCTGATTCAGAGAAGGAAGTGCAGTATTGGGACGGTGTCTGTCCGTCAAGAAGAGGAATGGGGAATCAGCGATATTTCTCAAAGCGCCATAAGTGATTTCAGCGGCTATTAGGGCCATATGCGCGGCTGCAATACCAAGCTCGGTCCCCAGTCGCTCGAGGGTATTGGGAATAAGGGAATCATGGCGATCCCCTGGGATTCGGTGGGGCCGGGATATTCAACGCGCATCATGCTACGGCGATTCCATCCCGGGGTCCCCTTTTTTGTCTGATCGGGGACTCGTTGTAGGTTCCGGACCAAGGCAAAGCCGAAACCCGATCTTGTCGGAACGACTCGATGGATCGCCGCCACACCGGAGCGCAATCCGGCAGCCCAGTTCGGGGTCTGCCCAGGCACCTCCACGGAAGATCCTTAACGAGCCTACCGCGGGCCCATAGTAATCAACCACCCTCCCTCCGGGGTAGTCGCCCTTCCAGTCCAAGCACCACTCCCAAACATTGCCTTGCATGTCATAAAGTCCCAGCAGGCTTGGTTTTTTCTGGGCGACTGGGTGGGGGGTGTTGCCACTGTCGGCGCCGAACCAAGCTCTGCTGGCGAGGGTGTCGGCATCGGCCTCCGCACTGCCCGCCCGGCAGGCATATTCCCACTGGGCCTCGGTTGGAAGCGTGTAGCAATATCCATCGGGCAGGCGCCCGGCCTGCCTTTCGCGATCGGTGATCCGGCGGCAGAACTCCATGGCATCCTCCCAGGAGATCTGCTCGACCGGGGCGCGCTCACCTGCACCGGTGAAATGGCTGGGATTGTTTCCCATGATCGCCTGCCATTCGCCCTGCGTGACTTCGCTCTTTCCAAGCCAGAAGCCTCGCGTGAGGGTCACGGCGGTTTGCGGTTGCTCGTCGGCATCCTTGCCAGGCTCCTCGGCGGGACTGCCGAGCATAAACTTGCCGGGGGGAATCCAGACAAGTCGAAGTCTCAGTTCAGGAATCTGGATCGGGCTCCCGGGAATCGGTTTGGATTGAACCCAGACCTTCCCGTAGGCCCAGAACAGGGGGACGGGGGACTCGCCAGTCCCGGCAACTGCCCAGCGCTGGACGAGATCGTGCCAAGCGGAGGCGACGATCGTCGAGCGGAGAGGAGAAGGCAATCCGGGGCTTGCTTCGGCAATCTCCCGGAACGCAGCGTAGTCTTTTTCAAAGCAATCCTGCCGGCAATGATCGAGGTCATCGGCGGCCTTGCGGCGGTTCTCTTCGGCTGCCTCAAGCAGGCGAGACCAATCCGCCCGGAGCTTGAGCTTCTCCGTGGCCTGCAGTCCCAGGCCCCCTCCGCCTAACTCGGCATCTAGTTGTTTGATCGCTCCCTTGATTGCCGCGCAGTTGGACTCGGCTTCCGCCACAAGTTCCTCGGGCGTCACTGGATGGTCGGACGACCCTTCGACCGCCCCAATCGGTGAGGCTTGTGGCTCCGCCTCGGGTTTCTGGCTGGCTTTCGAAAACCAAACGCTCCTGTTCTCCACCTTCCCTTGGAGAAAATCGGCGTAGAGAGCCGTCGTCACGCCCGGTCGGATCGGAATGTCGGCGCGAAGAACTTTCCCCAGGGCTTCAAGAGTGCAGGGATAATCGCCTGAGGGAACATCGTTCACCCGCCACTCGTCTTTCGCTTTGCGCTGCGCCTCCAGTTTGAGGCCGGGAATCGTGATCGTGCAATTCAGAGGAAGTGTCTGCACAAGCAAAGCCCCGGTTTGGGCGGCGATCTTCGACTCCCCGGCCGATTCGATGACGAATTTTCCCTTTTCAGACTTGACGACGTATCGGGCCGTCGAGCCCGGCCCAAGCAGAATGGAAATCTCTGGGGACTGGAAACCCTGACGAGCGATCTTCAGCCTGTGTTCACCGGCCGGAATCTGACCGAGCCGCAGACTTGCGTCATCGGCTGGGATCGTCCCTTTCGGCAGGCCGTCAAGGAGCACCTGTGCGCCCGGCTGGCCGCCGATCTCTATCTGACCGGCTTCGGTCCCAGCGCGAAGGGGTGCGGAAGCCAGAGCAAGAAATAGGAAAGCAAATGCACTCCGATGGAATCGGTTCATGATGGTCTGCATGGGGGAAAGAAGCGTGGATCGCGAAGGAAGACTCTAGTGCCGGGATCAGGCCGGAAAAAAGAAAATAATGCGATTCTGGCGCCGCATCTCTGCGGGAGGCATTTCCGGCCAAGCGATCGGTGAAGGATGGAACCGATTCTGTTGGCCCTGAATCAGGTCACGCACTGAAGAAAGGGCGGTAGATCGCCTGGGCCGGAACCATGTTCTCCGGGCAGCAATCGTGCCATTTCCACGCGTCGCGCCTCGGCCGGGTTGGGCGGAAACGTCGGCCGGCGGGAAGGCAGGAAAGCAGCCGGCAGCGATAAAGCAGGGAGATCGAGTGCCCGCGTTCGTCGCGAGTCGGGTGGATGATCTCGTTGATCGCGAGAGGAGCCGGGTCGAATTCAACCTCCGCTTTCAGCTCGGCGAGAGCGGTGGCGAGGATCCGTTCCCTGGCGGCTTCTTTGAACCGGATGATCCCTCCAGGGATATGCCAGCCTGGGTTTGAATACCGGTCGTTTCTCCAGGTCATCAGCGTGCGGCCCCGGTCGTCTCTAATCAGGAGATCCACATTGACCAACGGCGTGACGCGGCTGACAAAGAGAAACACATCCTCAGGCAGTCCCCGGTTGGCATCGGTGATTGTCGACTCGAGTTCTTGAATTAGGAATTCAGATGGCAAGGACATCTCAGTCTTCCCATCGAGGGGGTTCATCCATTCTTCTGGTCGGTTCTTCGGAAGACTACAATCGCGCCGGCATGGATCCGGCGATAATGGATGCGGATGTCATCCTGCAGCGCGCCCGGCAGAAAAGTCACGTCCGGTGTGCCATCGCCAATATCGAGAAATACAAGATACTCGAAGCGGATGGAGAGAAACCGTCGCACCATTGGACTATCATCGGCGACGGATTCCCACCACAGTGGAAGCCCGCGCGGAGACCTCAATCTGAGGTCGGCGTAGGCGAAGTCTATGCGCGGGCCGATGAATACCCGTCCGTCGACAGCCTTGGCACCGCCGGCGCCCGCGAGGAATTCCTTCAACTCCTGGCGCGTCGTATGGAAGCGCTTGATGGCGAACATCCCCTGGAACACGCCGTCTTCCACGCGGGTGAGAGGAGCTCCATAGGAAGCGAATCGCCCTTCACCGGTTGAAACGACTCGTAGGCGGTGAAATCCGATCAGGAGGCCGCAACAGGTCAGCGCGACGAGAATACCGGTTAGGCAGCGCATGTGGTACCTCACGAATGCATCGTGGATCCAGGAGGAGCGGATAGTCGCCGCGAGGACCCACGAGCCCACAAGCAGGGGCGGGAGTTCGCCAACATTATAGTCGTTGTTGGTGAGGAATCCGATTGTCGAGGTGAGCGCACCGAGCAGCAAAACACCGAGAGATGTGCCCCAAGCCCTCAGCTTGCCACCCGGGGGCGACGCCACCTGAGAGCAGACCAGCAGTCCGGCACCGTTGATGATGATCGCAAGCAGTATCGCAGGCACTGCTTCCCATGGATCGTTTAGCACTGCGAAGTGCAGAAGGTTGTCAGTGTTAAGCACCCGATGGGAGGTGCGGAGGTACTCGTGCAAGATGTCGATCGGATCGACTCCAATGGAGAACAATCCCGCCACGACGGCGGCCAACGCCGCTGTCGTGAAGCCCAGTGCGCGCCGCCACCGGCAGGTCAGGAGCACAAAGAGGGTGCCTGCGATCACAGGAGCGGCGACGTTAAGTTTGCACAACACGAGAAAGGCACAAGCTGCGGCGTGTGCGCACCAGCGCCAAACGGAATCAGGATTCTTCAGAACTGCTCCGCACGACAACAGGCAGAGCGCGGCAATCACGCTGGTCACCTGGTTGTACCACCACCAACTGGCAAGGCATGTCGTGGTCGCCTGCAGGGCGAGGCTGAGGAACGTTGCTTCGAGGAAGGTTAATCCGCACCAGGATCCCAACAGGACGGCAGCGCCGAAGCTCAAAACCGAAAATACAGCGGCCAAGGCAGTGAGCGCGCTCCAGGTTGGCCCGAGGAGCTTGAAAGCGAGACCGCCGAGCAGCAGATGAAACGGCGGCACGCCGGTCAGAAAGTCACGATACGCCACGCCGCCAACGTACTGTTGCCAGGCGCCATTCACCAAAACGCTCCCGTCCATGCCGCCAAACTGTCGGAACGCGAAATGCCAATGCCAGCACCAGAGACCGGTGCCGATGGCGGCCATTGACAAAATCCTATTGAGCCGTCCGAAAAGAGTCACGGGTGCTTGTGGTTGGCGCCCTCTTGCCCCATCCCGTCCAAGCTGAGCAATTCCCGCTTCAGGGCGAATAAGCCCTGGAGATGCTCGCAGGCGATCCTGGGAATTCTTGTGAGGCGGTAGACGCGGCTCTTTCCCTGGGCGCGAAGGCGGTGGTTGACCGGCAGTTCAACGAATCGGAGCCGATGGGCTCGGCAACGGGCTACAAATTCCCACCAGAATCCTTGGGAGAGGCGCCCTACGCCTCCCTGCAGCACTCGGCGGAGGGCTTCCCGGCGTATCAGCAGGAAAGGGCAGGAGGGATCTCGGAGCCGCACATGGAAGAGCAGGCCGTGGACACATCCGAACAGGCGAGACATGAGAAGACGGGCCCACGGATCGCGTCTCGGATTCCGATATCCAAACACAATGTCGCAATCGCAGGTTCGATACGAATCTACGAAACGCGCGAAATCCCGAGGGTCGCACTGCCCATCGGAATCGATGCATCCGACCAGGGCACTTTCGGCATGACGGAAACCATCGATCACGGCTCGGGAATAGCCTTTGCGTTCAACTGCCGAGATGAGCCGGATGGGCAACCTGCCCATCATCGAATTCAAGATCGGGACGGTGTTATCGGTCGAACCATCCTCGCAAATGACGAAACGGATAGGGATCCCGCATTCGAGGGCGACGATTCTGTGGAATTCCTCCAAGGTTCCAGCGATGGTACCGCCTTCATTGCATACCGGAAGTATGACGTCAATCGGGTCGGTCAGCAACTCGCCCATGAGAGTTCCTAGCCTAGACCGCGTGCGCCCTACCAGCAACGAAATTTCCGTGGCTAGATGACCTGTGATCGGCCTCCAACGCGGGGACAAATGATTCGTCGGCGGAAACGTCGCATGACGATCCCGGCAATTCCCACCAGCCAAACCGTCGCACAGAGAGTAGAGGCCCCGTCTACAGCCCACGGCGGCGAGTAGTCGATCGCGATGACGTGCCGGCCGGCAGGAAGGCGGATCGCCACCAAGCCTGAAGGAGAACGTTCGACACTGGTGGCCTTGCCGTCGACCGTCGCGCGGTAGCCCGGGAAGTGCATCCGGAAGGTCTCCAGAAGACCGGGTTGGTCAAGCGCGACGGTGAGCTTGAGCGGGAGAAGGGAGTCGATCCTCAAGGGAAGTGAGCTTGGATCGACCATGCTCCACCGGAACCGGCCGAACGGCCTTGAAAGCACTGCGGCGGAATCCGGATCCGGAATAAACCGGATGTGGATCTCGACCGGGTGGTCAGCTGTTGTCCACAGCGAGAGCCAGTGTGCAGCTGACCTTTCCGATCCGAAGGCAAGCGGCTGACCGGAGGCGGGCAATCGGTATTGCCGGAAGAACTCCGTCCCCTCGATCTGGAGCATGCCGGCGCGCTTCTGCCCCAGGCAGTCGAGTTCGAGCAGATGGCGCCGTCCGGGCTGCAGCATGAGCGACGGGGACAGATTCCACACCCCCGGATTGGCGTCGAGGGCGACGGCGAATTCGCGCCAGGGGGCATCGCTCGCGTTCAGGGCGGCGCGTGCATTGTCCTGCAGGATGATCCTGTTCCCCGGCCCGCCCAGCACCCGAAGCTCGAAGCAGGGATCCATGACGCCGTCGGAGAAATACGGCGGCAGCGCCAGCGAGAGGCCGTAAGCGTGGTTCATCAGCGGACAGTTCTCGGGGCGGCGCTTGCCCAGGGTTTCGGGCCATCCGGCGGTGCGCACACGAGCGGTCTCGATGAGCTTTGCCGACTCCCAGGCGCTCCAAGCAACCGCCAATAGTGCCAGGGAGACCAGCATCTGCCGGGGCACCTTTGGCGCCCACGCGATCGCGGCCAGCATTCCCAAGGGCAGGGCGAAGGCGGCCAGCATCGGGCAGAGGCGGTGCATCGGCCAGTAATAGGTGAGCCGGGCGAGGCCCTCCGGGATTGTGTGCCAGAGCCAGGCGGTGACACCAGGGATCGGCAGCAGGAAGATCACCACCACCGCCGCAGGCGCCGCCAGCAGCAGAAAGCGCCGCTGCTTTGCCAGCAGCGAAGCGGCGCAGCCTGCGCCCAGAGCGGCCCAGAGCGCATAGCCGAGCTGCAGATCCCCAAGGCTCACCGCAGGGACCCTGAGAGGGAGCAGGCAGTGGGGAAACGCGTCGCGGAGGGCCGCGATGATCATCTCCCGTTTGATCCCATAGGGGATGAGCCCGGCGGAATCTCCGCTTCGCAACGACGCAACAGACGCGAACACGCCGGCGACCAGTCCGACAAAGAGCAACCCGCTCCCGACGGTGTCCACCCAGGCCCGCCGATCGTGCCACCGGAGGGCAAGCCGGATTGCCAGAATGGCAGTTGCGATGAGCGTCAACCAGGCAGCCAGCGGGGCATGGGCGTACCACGTGAGTGCCAAGCCGGTCACAGCCATGCACAGGCCGGTCCGTTCATTGGCTGGAGGTGCGGAAACCGAAGAGGGAAATCCCAGGCTGAGCACCAGGCCACACGTGATCAGCGGGAGGAAGGGAGTCGCCACGTAGCTCATGTAGAGATCCATGGACGTTGCCAGCCCAAGGATTCCCGGGCATGCGGTGTATAGTCCTGCGAATACGGCGGCCTCGTTGCGCTTCCCGGGCGCCAGGCGACACAAGGAGAAGTACGCGAGGTGGACCGTCGCGAAGAGCGTGACGACGACCACGGCATGCTGCAGGGCAAAGGCGTCCAGGCGGCGCCCTGTGAGCAGGTCGAGCAACATCCCGAGGTGCTGGAAGAAGGGCGCCGCGCGGAGCGGATACACCGCCCCGTTGAACGCGAATTCCGTCTGCCCTGTCCAGATGGGAAAAATCCCGGCGCGGACCTGCTGCAGGAAATCGCGCAGCATATTGACGTACCACCAGGCGTCGCCGCTTCCGATGAGCCGCCCGGTGAAGAAAGGGCGGGCGAGCCAGAGCGCGGCTGCGGTCAAAAGACCTAAGCGGATCAGTTCATTCTTCCGGAAGACTGGGGAGTGCCAGGAGAGGTCCGCAGGAGCCGTTGAAGACATGGGTTAACGGGAACTTTATGAGTCTTTAAATGGGAGTTCCAAGCGCCAAGTCGCGTCGGTGGTGGATTGGGGATTTTCGATCCGCAGGGGGCCGGCTGCCGTGAGGGCGCCGCAGCACCGGCGATTTATCGGACTTCATCGGAGAGTCACTGTCGATGTAGCGGCCCCCCGGTTGCCAGCGTCATTACTGGTGCCTTCGCCGTCAGCGCGGAGATTATTCTTGGTTTGATTAGTCTGCCTGCCTCATCATTCTCCGCCGCGCCCTGAATCGCCCAGCATGATCTTCACGACCTACTGGTACCTCGTGTTTGCCCTCATGGCCATGACGGGCTTCTGGCTGCTCCGATGGGCGGGAGTGCGGCCGTGGTTTCTGGGAGCGGCCTGCATCATCTTCCATTTCCATTTTGCCGGTCCGGCGGGGGTGATTCCGATCGTGGTGCTGATGATCATCACGTTCTTCGCGGGACTCACGCGCAAGCCGTGGGTGTGCATTGCCGCGATGGTCATCTGCACGGCGGCTCTGTGCTTCTACAAATACTCCTATTTCCTTCTCGGGGAGATCGTATCCCCGATCAGCCAGCCCCTCGCCGATTTCCTGCTGGCCCGTACCCGCGCCGTGATGCCGGGTGCGCCGCCGCTCGGAGTGAGCTTCTTCGTGTTCGAGTTCGTCCACTACCTCTTCGAGGTGAAGAAGGGCGGCGAGCCCATCCGGCATCCGCTGAAGTTCCTTCTCTTCGCGATCTTTTTCCCATCGCTTGTCGCGGGTCCGATCAAGCGGTACACGCAGTTTCTGCCCTCGCTGGACGAGGGAATGCGCAAGTTCTCCTGGGAAAATCTTGCCGCTGGCCTCGGTCGCGTGGCCCTCGGCTTCTTCAAGAAGGTCGTGATCGCAGACAATCTCACTTTCTACATCGATCAGGTCCAGCCCCAGTTTGGCTCGCTGGGGCTCGGCGCTCGCTGGTCTGTGTTCGCGGCGATCGCCTTTCGCATCCTGATGGATTTCTCGGGATACAGCGACATCGCGATCGGTTGCGCTCGCATCCTCGGCGTGCGGCTGCCCGAGAACTTCAACTGGCCCTATGCGGCGCACAGCATTCAGGATTTCTGGCAGCGGTGGCACATCTCGCTGAGCTCGTGGATCAGGGACTACGTCTACATCCCGCTGGGCGGAAGCAGGCACGGGCCGCTGCGGCGGGTGGCGAATGGGATGATCGCGTTTGCGCTGTGCGGTCTCTGGCACGGCCCGGCGTGGCATTTCGTGATCTGGGGGTTGTACCACGGCTTGGGGCTTACCGTGTGTGCCACTTACCAGCGCATCCCGGGCCTCGGTACCGCAGTGACAAAGGCTTTCGCCAAGGAGCCTCTCATCGCTTGGTTGCTCACGCAGGCCTACGTCTGGTTCGGTTGGCTGATCTTCTTTTATCCGGTGTCTGAGGCGATGTCCATGGCACGACTTCTCGTGGGATTATGAACACCCCCCAGATCACTCCCACGCCATCGTTCTTCCGGCCGGCTGCCTTCCTGGCCGGATTCGGCCTCGCGCTCGCCCTGTGCCTCCTGATCGGCCGTCGGGCCGGGAACGCTGACTATCACAAGGATTTCGTCCGATTCCATCCGATGATCGGACCGGAATCCTACTATTATCCGACGGTTCGCGAGATGTGTTCGATCGTGCGGGCGCACTGCCGCTCCGACCAGGTGCTCGTCATCGTGGGTGGCAACTCGATCTTCTACGGCGTCGGCCAGCCCGTCGATCAGGTCTGGACCAAGCGCCTCCAGGAGTTGCTGGGCGACCGTTATGCCGTCGTGAACTTCGCCTTTCGTGGTTCGACCCCCACCGATGTCGGTGCGGTCGTTGCCGAGGTGTTGCGGGACGAGTTCCCGCGGCAGATCTACGTTGCCAACACCGGACCGCTCCAGCCGATCGACCCGATCGGGTCGGCTCCCTATCGGTTCATGTTCTGGGAGGCCTACTACAAGGGACTCTTGATGCGGTTCCCGGTGCGCGATGAGCGGATCACCGACTTCCTCCTGCAGGGAGAAGGGAAGGGCACCAAGACAGAAATCGTGGCCAGGGTGTGGCTGGATCGACTCCTTCATTACCGCGATTTCTGGAATTATGTCGGCTACAACTGGGTGTTCACGGTGGCGACGCCTTATACGCCGCGGCTCCCAGGGCTCCTTTTCCCAAAGAAGACCTTCGTGGACAACGAAACCGATTATGATGCCCTGCCGTTCGGGCAGCGTTTCCGGAGCGAGATCAACGAGCCTGAGATGCGAATCGTCAGGGGCTTCACCGAACTCGCCTACCGCCACGACGCCGATGGCCGATGGAATCTGGAGGCTGCCGTGCAGAACCAATTCCGGGGATTTCTTAAGATGGGCATGCCCGATCCGCTCAAGCGGCGCACCTTGATCGTACTCAGCGGGAACAGTCCGTTCTATGTGAAGCAACTTTCCCTGGACGAACGCCGTCGCGATGAATTGGGCTACGCCGACAGCCTCCGCTTGTGGAGGGAGATGGGATATAACGCGGTCAAATATGGATCCGATTTCCGCGCCGAAGATTTCGGGGACCGTACGCATCTTACCGCGGCCGGAGGGCGCAAGGTCGCCGAAATCGTGGCGCCTGAGATTCGGGCGATCGCCGAGCAGCTTGGCTACCTCAAGAAGGGAGAATGACGCAATGAAGCTGATCGAAGACACCCTGCAACGATTGCCCTCCCGGGCGGCGTCCGGAATTGGCTATGCGCTCTCGCTGTGCGCCGGCGCCGGTGCCGGTGTCATGCTCTATTACGTGCTCTACCGCATCGACCTCCCGAGCAAGCCGTTCATCTATGTCGCTTTTTAGTGGAGGCCGACACCGGGCTCGACGTCTCCGGAATCCGGGTGCCTGCGGCAATTGAATATTTGGGACAATGAATTTGGGCGCACTTTGACGCGCGGTTGTTGTCGGAAGAGGGGGGCTTCACCGCCGGATTTCCTGATTGCAATCGGATGGGAAATGCCCCGGGCTGAAACCTTTACTCCGCCTCTCCATACTGCATGAATACGCATCCCTTTCGGGCTCCGTGGCTCTTTTCGATCGCCGCGGTTGCGGTCACAATGATTTCCGGTTTGCGTGCGGAGTCGGGTCCCGCCCTGCCGCCGCTGCCCGAAGACCTCATGCCCGAGCTCAAGCCGATCCTGACGGCGGCGCTCAAGCAATCGCCGCAGATGATCACGAATGACATCAACCTTGCGACGGCTGAATCCATCAGAATCCAGTGGAGGGCGATGCTGCTTCCGAGCGTCAGCGGGTTTGTCCAGGATGGCAAGAACAAGACCGCGATCGCGAGCCAGACCAATGTGTCGAGTACTTCCTCCGGCGTCTACTACAGCGTTAATCTCAGCCAGCCGATCTTCGAGTTCGGCGCCCGCAAGGCCCGTGCAGACGCGGGGAAAATCAATGTCATGATGGCCCAGCACCAGTATGCTGACGCCTACCGGCTCCTGCTTGTGAACCTCCGGACGCAGTACCTCGGTCTCGTGACGAAGAAGATCGTGCTGCGCAACGCCGAGTATTCGCTGAAGCAGGCGGAAGAGGCGCTCGCGCTTGCCGAGGAAAGCCTGAAGGCCGGCCGGATCTCGCCGGAAGCCATGATGGAGCCCCGCCTTGCCGTCGACGAGGCGCGGCTGGGGCGGGATTCGGCCCTCGAGGATTTTGAATCCTCAAAACGGACATTTCTCCTCACCGCGGGCCAGACGGGGCTTGAGAATGAGGCGGTCTCCTCGGAGGTTCCCCAGCCGGTCTATCTCCCTGAGGTTGTCGAGCGGCTGCTAAAGGACTTCCTCCGTACCGGCGCGGAAGGGACCTATCTGTCGCTCTTCTACCGCGACAATATCAAGAGCGCGAATATCGATTACCGCATTGCCCGGGTGAATCTGCTCCCGAAGGTGAGCTTCAATTACTCATACGGGCAGCAGAATGTGACCAACGCTTCACCTGGCTATATCAGCCAGGTGGTGATCAACACACAGTCGTACAACCTCCAGGCGATCTGGAGCATCTTCGACGGCTTCTCCACGCGCGGACAGAAGCTAGGGGCGATGAGCCGGAAGCGCAGCAACGAGCGTGCATTGCGCACTGCGGAGGACCAGGCGATCGAGCAGGCCCGCGACCTCGCCAAGCAGCTTAATTTCGGGTGGCGGACCGTGGAGCTGCGGCAGACCCGCTGGAGCGTGAGCAACTCGACGCTCCAGCGTCTGCAGGACGACCTCAAACTGGGGCGGACTTCGCAGACGGCGGTCAACAGCGCCCAGCAGAACGTCTACAGCTGGGATCTCAACCTTTCCTATGCCCGGGCCGCTTATCTCGGTTGCTGGGCGAATTTCCTGTCGACGCTCTGCGCCGATCCGATGTTGGACCTGATCCCGCAAAAATACGTCAAAGATGGCAAATAAAGCGTCTGGTTTCTGGCTAAAGATCATCGTAGTCTTGGCTATCCTCGCCGGGGGGGGCTTTGTACTGGTGTATGCATTGCGTCCGGTGGCGCAGGTCGCGATCGTCAAGCGGGGCAAGGCCGTCAACGCGAAGCCCGGCAGCGTCATCGTGCAGGCCGAGCGCGAGGCTGACCTCAAGTGCGAATACGGGGGCCGTATCCTCAGCAGCGAGCTCCACCTCGGAAAGCAGATGAAGGAGGGCGAGTTTCTCGTGCAGCTCGACACCCGGGCGCTCAAGCTCGACATCGAGAAGACGGAAAGCGACGCCGATACCCAGGCCAAGCGCATCGCCGTCGGCTCGCCGCTCGACAGCCAGATCAAGACCGCGCGCGAGGAGCTCGAGGTCAGGGAGCGCAACTCCAAGCTCGGCAGCCTCTCGGAGATCGAGGTCGTCAAGCAGCGGCGCGAGGTGACGCAGCTCGAGCAGAAGCGCGAGTTGGAGAAGATCGAGGACCAGCAGAAACTCGACGGCCTCAAGAACGCGCTGGCGGCCCAGCGCCTCCAGCTCCAGCGCATGACCCTCAACGCCCCGTTCGATGGGGTCGTCTCGCTCGTCCTCGCCAACAAGGACGACATCATCGCCCCCAACACGCCGATCGCCCACCTGATTTCCACCAGCCGGATTGTCGAGGGCAAGATCAGCGAGGAGGATTTCGCCGAGATCAAGGTGGGGCAGAGCGCCTCGGTGCGGTTCCTCACCTACGGCGAGGCCACGTTTCACTCCACGGTCGTCAAGATCCTGCCGACGGCCGATCCGGCGACCCAGCGCTACATCGTCCACCTCAAGGTCGACATCCCGCCGGAGAAGCTCGTGCCCGGGATCACCGGCGAGATGAGCATCGACGTCGGCGAGCATGAGAAGACCCTCATCGTGCCCCGGCGGGCTCTCTACGGCCACAACGTGCTTGTCGTCAACGCCGGCAACCGCGTCGAGATGCGCAAGGTCGACGTCGGCTACGCGAGCCTGAACGAGGTTGAGATCCTTTCCGGCGTCGCCCAGGGGGAGCGTGTCATCGTCGAGCAGTTCGACCGCTACCGGCCGGGCGATTTCGTGCGGTGCGAGGAGGAGAAATAAGCCGGCCGTCGGCGCGCGCCGGGCCCGTCTCCCGCCATGTCTCCCAACCTGCACATCGCTTTGCGCTTCCTGACCGCCCGCAAGCGGGCGATGCTCATGAGCTTGTCCTGCATCGTGCTCGGTGTGGGGCTCTTCGTCGTCACCCAGGCCACCACGAGCGGTTTCGAACAGTTTTTCATCAAGACCATCCTCGGCACCAATGGCGCCATCCGGATCGAGGACAAGATCCAGGACACCATGCGGGCCATCGAAGCCGGCGGCCGGGGCAGCAACTCGAACTTCGCCATCGCGATGCGGGCCGAGGGCAAGAAGTTCATCGAGGGCATCGAGGAGCCGAAGCTGCTGATCGACGCCCTGAAGCGGTTCGACAACGTGGCTGGCGTCTCCGAGGTGCTCCACGGCCCCGTCATCATCCGCAGCTCGTTCAAGAGCGAGTCGGTGCGCGCGTACGGCATCAACCTCGATGACCAGCTCCGCGTCTCCGACCTCGGGCGGCAGATTGTGCAGGGAAGCCTGAACGATTTCCGCGGCGCCCCCTCGGGCGCCTTGCTGGGCCGCGAGATGACCGACCGCCTGCAGCTCGTCGTGGGCGACTCCTTCATCCTCGAGGCGCTCGGCGAGTCGCGCCGCTACCGGGTGAGCGCGATCTACGAGACCGGAGTCTCCGACATCGATCGCGTGCGCGTGTACCTCAACATGGGCGAAGCGCGCTCCCTGCTGAAGAAACCCACCGGGGCGTCGTTCATCCAGATCAACCTTTTCGACAAGGACCGCGCCCGCGATGACGCCCTGCATATGCAGACCGTCCTCCAATACAGCGCGGCGAGCTGGCAGGAGCGCGAGAAGACCTGGCTCGAGGTGTTCCGCGCACTGCGCATCTCGACGGCGATCACGGTGTCGGTGTTCACGCTCATCGCCGGGCTGGCGATGTTCAACACCCTCGCGATGATCGTCATGGAGAAGACCAAGGAGATCGCGATCCTCCGCTCGATGGGCTACACCCGCCGGGACATCTCCCGGATCTTCCTCTGGCAGGCCGCCATCGTCCTCATGCTCGGCACGGTGGGTGGCTGGCTCCTGGGCGCCACCGTCACCTTCAGCATCTCCCGCCTGCCGATCCGCATCCGCGGCATCTTCGCCACCGACACGTTCATCGTCAGCTGGTCGATCTGGCATTACGTGGCCGCGACGCTGACGGCCGTGCTCATGGTGATGGCCGCCAGCCTGATCCCCGCCCGCCGCGCCGCGAAGCTCGAGCCCGGCGACGTCATTCGCGGCACGGCCCAGTAAACCTCTCCGCGATTTCCGACCATGGCTGAAAACTCCGACAATCTCGCCCTGCGGTGCGCCGATCTTCACCGCTACCTGGGCCGTGATGAGGGGCGCGTCCACGTGCTCCGGGGAGTGTCTTTTGAGGCCGAGCGCGGCCAGGTCTACGCCGTCGTCGGCCCTTCCGGCTGCGGGAAGAGCACGCTCCTCTACCTGCTCGGCCTGCTCGACCGGCAGGACGGCGGCGACATCTGGATCAACGGGAACCTGATGTCGAACAGCAGCGACGCCGACCGCACCGCCGCCCGGTGCGCCAATATCGGGTTCGTCTTCCAGTTCCACTTCCTGATGCAGGAGTTCACCGCGCTCGAGAACGTGATGATGCCCATGCGCAAGCTCGGCCGCCTCTCCGAGCCGCAGATGGAGGCGCGCGCCACGGAGCTTCTCGCGGCGGTCGGACTCGAAGACAAGGTCCAGCGCCTCGGCACCCACCTCTCCGGCGGCGAGCAGCAGCGCGTGGCCATCGCCCGCGCGCTTTCCAACGCCCCATCGATCATCCTGGCCGACGAACCCACCGGCAACCTCGACCAGCGCAACTCGGGCATCGTGTTCGATCTGCTCACGCGCCTGGCCAAGGAAAACGGCCAGGCGGTGATCCTCGTCACCCACAACGCCGAGATCGCCAACCGCTGCGACGCCGTCCGGCCGATGCGCGACGGCGTCTTCCTGTAGCAGGGGATCTGCCGGGCAAAGTCCGGCCAATTTTTTGGGTGCGCATATTTTGTCATTACGTTTGCGATTAGTGATGACAATCGATGCGTGGCTCGTCCTAATGACTGCGCGGCTTGGATGACGCCGGCTCGTTTTTGGTTTACATCCCCCAAACCGTTTTGCTTCCTGCTTTTCCAGCCTGGTTTAGGTCAAGTGCTTGCCCCGTGAGCGCGAGTTGTTCGAGAAAGACTTTCCTTTCGAGACTGGCTGCCCTTGTGGCTGCCGCCGGGCTCGCCCCGCGGTTGTCGGCGAGGGGATCTCCTCCCGTGCGCGCGCTGTGCGGTCCCACTCCGCGTCCCGAGCCCCGCGCTGTTCCCCGACAGCCCGATGCCAGCTGAGCCATGTCGCACGTCTTTCCAAACTGGTCCAATGCGATGCCGCTCAAGGTGGCCCTCTTCCTTGCAGTGTTCGGTGGGACCGTCGCGGCCGGGGTGACCTACTACTGCACGCCGAAGTACCTCCGCGTGGGCTATGCGCCAGTGCAGCCGGTGCCCTACGACCACAGTCTGCATGCCGGCCAGCTCGGGATCGACTGCCGCTACTGCCACGACAATGTCGACAAGTCGGGCTGGGCCAACCTGCCGACCGCGCAGACGTGCATGAACTGCCACAAGCTGGTGAAGCCCGACAGCCCCCTGCTCGCGGTGGTGCGCGCGAGCTTCGAGAGCGGCGAGCCGGTCCCGTGGGTCCAGGTGCACAAGACCCCCGACTATGTGTATTTCAATCATGCCGCCCACGTGAACCGCGGGGTCGGCTGCGTCGAGTGCCACGGCAAGGTCAACGAGATGCCCGTGGTTGTCCACATGCAGCCACTGAGCATGGAGTTCTGCCTCAACTGCCACCGCGATCCCGGCAGGTACCTGCGCGCCCCTGCGCAGGTGTTCGACCTCGGTTCGCCCACGCTCGCGGCCCAGGGCCGCGCCGACGAGGCCGCCCGCCTCGTGCGCGACTGGAAGGTCAGGCCGCCGCAGAGCTGCTCGGGTTGTCATCGCTAGGTCCTTGCGCGGCGCGCTCCCTCTTTCATAAGCCATTTTCAAAGCCCAACATGGAACCGCAAAACCGAATCTCGTGAGCGACTGATGAAGCGTCCCATCCAGCATCCCGCCCCGTCCGAAGCCGAGCTGCGCGGCCCGCGCTATTGGCGGAGCCTCGACGAGCTGATGGAGGCGCCCGGATTCAAGGATTACCTTGAGCGCGAATTTCCCGAAGGTGCCTCGAGCGCCGACGGGGTCGACCGCCGCCAGTTCTTCAAGCTCATGGCTGCCTCGTTCGCGCTGGGAGGAGTGGGACTCGCCGGCTGCCGCCGGCCAGAGGCCAATATCCTGCCGTACGGACGCTCCATCGAGGAAGTTCGCGACGGGCTGCCGCTCTATTTCGCGACGGCCATGCCTCTGCGGAGGACCGCCCTGCCGCTGGTCGCCGAGACTTACCAGGGGCGCCCTACCAAGCTCGAAGGCAACCCCTCCTACTGGCCGCATGGCGGGGCCAGCAGCCTGCTCGCTCAGGCTTCGCTGCTCGATCTCTACGATCCGGACCGCGCGACCGCCCATCTCAGGGACGGCGCCGAGCTCTCCGCCGCCGCCCTCAACGACCTGCTCTCGGCGGCGGGCCGCCGCTATGCGGACGCCCGCGGCGCCGGGCTCGCGTTCCTGGCTGAATCCTCAAGTTCGCCCACGCGCGCCGCCCTGGTGGAGCGCCTGCGGAGCCGCATGCCCGCGGCGATCTGGTCCGAATACGAGCCCGTTGTCGACGAGCCGCCAGTGGAGGCGGCACGGGCGGCGTTCGGGCGCGACGTGAAGCCGCTTTACCACCTCGCCAAGGCTCGGCGGATCCTGAGTCTCGACTGCGATTTCCTCGGCGCGGAACCGGCGGCGCTCGCCCATGCGCGCAGTTTCGCCAACGGGCGAAGGGTCGCCACCCCCAAGGAGGCGGGCCGCATGAACCGCCTCTATGTCGCCGAGAGCGGAGTCACCCTGACCGGGGCGATGGCCGACCACCGCCTCCGTCTGGCGAGCAGCCAGATCCTCGGCCTCGCCGCCGCGCTCGCCGGCAGGGTGCTGGGCGGCGACGCCTTCTCCTCTCTGACCGGGGAGCCCGGAGCCAGCCCCGCCTGGGTCGCCGCATGTGCGGACGACTTGCAGACCCACCGGGGGGAGAGCCTGGTGATTGCCGGGGCGCACCAGCCTGCCGCGGTCCACGCGCTCGCCTACCTCGTCAATGCCGCGTTGGGGAATGTCGGCCGCACGATTGACTTTGTCGCGGCGGAGTCCTCCGCCGCGGCGACACTCGGACAGCTTGCGGATGCGATCCGCAAGGGTGCGGTGACGACCCTGGTCATCCTCGGCGGAAACCCCGCGTACAACGCGCCGGCCGACATCGGTTGGGCCTCGCTTCAGAAATCCGTGCCCGAGGTCATCCGGCACGGATGCCACGTCGACGAGACCTCGGCGGTCGAATCGGCCTCCCGCGTGCACGTCGCGGGCACCCATTATCTCGAGACGTGGGGGGATGCCCGGACTGCCGACGGCACGCTCGTGCCGATCCAGCCGATGATCCTCCCGCTCTTCGACGGGATGAGTGAGCTCTCGCTCCTGGCGCGTCTCGCCGGCGAGGAGACGGCCGATCCCTACGCCCTTGTCTTCGCCACGGTCACCCGGCTGGCCGGCGGCGATCCCGAGAAGGTCTTCCGGCGCTTCCTCCATGATGGTCTCCTTGAGGGCTCGGTTGCGGCCGCTGTCGGAATCCTCCACCCCCGCGCGGAGGCTGCGTGCGAGATTCTGGCGCTGGCCCCGCCCCGCGCGGCGGTCGGCCCGCGCAGCCTTGAGGTCCGCTACATCGCCGACGCGAAAGTCGACGACGGCCGGTTCGCCAACAACGGCTGGCTGCAGGAGTGTCCCGACCCGATCACCCGGCTCACCTGGGACAACGCCATCCTGGTCTCGCCGCACTTCGCGAAGGAGCTCGGCATCGTGCCCGCGCCTTCAGTCATCCAGGTGGCCCGGGTCGAAGCCGCCGATTTCGAGAAGGGCAGGGAGATGGCCCCGGTCGGCAAGCTGCGGCTCGGAGGCTTCTCGATCGAGGGGCCTCTCCACATCCAGCCCGGGCTCGCGGACTACACGGTGGTCCTCCCGCTCGGCTACGGCCGCACGAAGTCCGGGCGCGTGGGCACCGGCGCGGGCTTCAACGCCTCGGCGCTCCGGACCTCCGGGGCGATGCACATCGCCGTCGGGGCGGTCCTTGAGGTCATTCCCGGCCGGCGCCATGCGCTTGCGAACACGCAGGAGCACTGGTCGATGGAGGGCCGCGACATCATCCGCGAGGCCAACGTCAGCGAGTTCCTGCGGAATCCCTCCTTCGCCCGGGCGCTGGGCCTCGAAGCCCACAGCCCGCCCCTCGACGAGGAGAGCGCCAGGCTCCCGGCTGCGCAGAAGGCCACCGACATCCCGCGCGGCAACTCGCTCTATCAGACCCCGAAGTTCGGCAAAGCCGAGGACGGCTACCACCAGTGGGGCATGTCGATCGACCTGAACACCTGCATCGGCTGCAACGCCTGTGTCGTGGCCTGCCAGTCCGAGAACAACATTCCCATCGTCGGCAAGGACCAAGTGCTCCGGGGGCGCGAGATGCACTGGATCCGGATCGACCGCTACTACTCCGACGGGCGCATCGACGCCGCGGCCTTCGGCGGAGCCGGCAACCGCGAGATCCCCGAGGATCCGCAGATCTCTCTGCAGCCGATGAACTGCCAGCACTGCGAGCTGGCGCCCTGCGAGACCGTCTGCCCCGTCAACGCCACCGTGCACGACGAGGAGGGGCTCAACGTCATGGCCTACAACCGTTGCGTGGGCACGCGATACTGCGCCAACAACTGTCCGTACAAGGTCAGGCGGTTCAATTATTTCGACTGGAACAAGCGCGCGACCGACGCGCTTTACATGGGCCCGTTCGGCCACCAGAAGGAGATGCCCGAGCTCCTCAAGATGGCGCGCAATCCCGAGGTCACCGTCCGGATGCGCGGCGTCATGGAGAAATGCACCTATTGCGTGCAGCGGATCGAGAACGCCAAGATCCGCCACAAGGTGCAGTCCGCCCAGGCCGGCCGCCCGGGCGACGTGAGGCTTTCCGATGGCGCGGTGAAGACCGCCTGCCAGCAGGTCTGCCCGGTGGAGGCCATCGTGTTCGGCGACCTGCTCGATCCGTCAAGCACCGTGTCGAAGGCCAAGGCCCAGCCGCGCACGTATTCCGTCCTCGGCTATCTCAACACGCGGCCGCGCACGACCTACCTGGGCCGGTTGCGCAATCCCAATCCGGAGATGCCGGACTACGCCGACCTGCCGCTGAGCCGACGCGAGGCGGCTATCAAGAACCGCACGGCGCATCCCGAGGAGCCCGCCATTCCCGAGGGGAAGGAGGCTGGACGCTGATGGCCGTCTCCGAGCATGTCCCTTCCGCCGCTGTCCCGGCCATCCTCGCCGAGGTGCAGCCTGCCGTCCTCCCGCGCCCGGTGCTCGTTGGCAACTACCGGAGCTTTTCGTGGATCAGCGACAAGGTCTGCGGGATCATCGAGGGGCCGACGCCGCGCTGGTGGTGGATCTGTTTTGGAGTCGCGGTGTTCGTGGCCTCGTTCACGGTCGCCGGGCTCACCTACCTGGTGAGCACGGGCGTCGGCGTGTGGGGGCACCACAGCCCGATCAACTGGGCCTGGGACATCGTCAACTTCGTCTTCTGGATCGGCATCGGCCACGCCGGCACGCTCATCTCAGCCATCCTCTGCCTGCTGCGCCAGAAATGGCGCACTTCGATCAACCGGGCCGCCGAGGCGATGACGATCATCGCGGTTGTCTGCGCCGGCATCTTCCCGCTGTTCCACGTCGGCCGCGTGTGGATGGCCTGGTTCCTGTTCCCGATCCCCAATCCCAACGCCATCTGGCAGAACTTCCGGTCACCGCTGGAGTGGGACGTGTTCGCCGTGTCGACCTACGGCACCGTCTCGGTGCTCTTCTGGTACGTGGGGATGATCCCCGATCTCGGGCTGCTGCGCGACCGCTTCACGGCTGCCGGCGACCGGGTGCGCGCGTTCCTCTACGGGCTGTTCGCGATGGGCTGGCGCGGCTCCAACCGGCACTGGAGCAACTACGAGATGGCCTACCTGATCCTCGCCGGCATCGCGACGCCGCTCGTGCTCTCGGTCCATACGATCGTCTCGTTCGACTTCGCGGTGTCCCTGATCCCCGGCTGGCACACGACCATCTTCCCGCCGTACTTCGTTGCCGGGGCCATCTTCTCGGGCTTCGGGATGGTGCTCACCCTCATGCTTCCGCTGCGCGCGGTCTACAAGCTGGAGGATCTGATCACCCAGTACCACATCGACAACATGTGCAAGATCACCCTGGCGACGGGGTCGATGGTGGGTTACGCGTACATGATGGAGTTCTTCATCGCGTGGTACGGCGCGAACCCCAACGAAGGCTTCACGTTCGTCAACCGGGCCTTCGGCCCCTACGCCTGGGCCTACTGGATCATGATCACGTGCAACGTGGTCACCCCGCAGTTCTTCTGGTTCAAGGCGGTGCGGCGCAATACGGCGCTCGTCTGGGTGCTCTCGATTTTCGTGAACGTGGGGATGTGGTTCGAGCGTTTCGTGATCATCGCCACCTCGCTGGCGCGCGACTTCCTGCCGTCGAGCTGGGGCTACTACTCGCCGAGCGCCGTCGAGATCTTCACCTTCTTCGGCACCTTCGGCGTCTTCGCCACGCTCTTTCTTCTCTTCATCCGCTTCCTCCCCATCATGCCGATGGCCGAGATCAAGGCGGTCACCCCCCAAGCCGACGCCCACGCCGGACACTGACCCGCCCGTGAACCCGCAACCCGCGATCTGAACCCGGACACCCGCCTCCGCCCGCCATGCCCAACGCCTCCTACGGCCTCATTGCGATGTTCGAGACCCCCGCCGAGATCATGCGGGCGGCCGAGGCCGTGCGCGATGCAGGCTACAAGTTCTGGGACGTGATCACGCCGTTCCCCATCCACGGCATGGATCGCGCCATGGGCGTGCGCCGCTCCTTCGTCCCGCGCTTCTCCCTCGCGGGCGGACTCATCGGGTTCGCGACCGGCATGGGCCTCGTCTGGTGGGTCGGCGCCTGGAACTTCAAGCTCACGGTCGGCGGCAAGCCGCTGTTCAGCCCGCTGTTCGCCTTCCCGATCGCCTACGAGCTCACGATCCTCTTCACCGCCTTCGCCACCATCCTCGGGATGTTCCTCCTCAACCGCCTGCCGATGCATTACCACGCGGTGATGAAGCAGCCCCATTTCAACCGCGCGACCGACGACCGGTTCTTCATCGTGATCGAGGCGCGCGACCCGCGCTTCGACGCGGCCGCGACCCGCGCGCTTCTCGAGGGGGCCGGCGGCCGGGAGATCGCCGAACTCGAGCCCTGAGCCATGCGCTACGCCTACTACGCCATCGCATTTCTCGTGGTCCTGGTGGTCTCCATCGCCGGGTTCCGCGGCCGGCGCTCGACCCAGCCCCCGATTGAGGTGTTCCCCGACATGGACCGCCAGGCGAAGTACAAACCGCAGGCCCCCTCGAAGTTCTTCGCCGACGGCCGGGCCGACCGGCCCCTGCCTCCGGCTGTTGTCCCGCGCGGGCGCACCGCGGCGGCCGATCCCGCGTTCCTCCGCACCGACGACTTCCTCTACCGCGGCCGCGCCCCTTCGGGGGAATTCGCGCGGGGTTTCCCGCCGCAGATCGGGATCGACGCGCGGTTCATGGAGCGCGGCCGGGAGCATTACACCATTTACTGCGCGCCCTGCCACGGAGCCCTGGGCGACGGCCAGGGGATCACCCGCGCCTATGGCATGATCACGACGGCGTCCTACCACGACGACCGCATCCGGCAGATGCCCGAGGGGGAGATCTTCAACACGATCACCAACGGCAAGAACACGATGTCCGCCTACGGCGACAAGCTCACGCCGCAGGACCGCTGGGCGGTGATCGCCTACGTGCGCGCCCTCGAGCGCGCGCGGATGGGCATGCCTGCCGACGTTCCGGCGGATCACAGGGGGGATCTCGGCCAATGAACTCCGGCCTGCATCCTCCCGTTCCCCAGGTTCCGCCCGCAGCCGGCTCGACCACCGCGCTCGGTATCGGGCTCGCGGGGATAGCGGCGACCCTAGCCGGGATCGCCGTTGTCGGGCCGGGCGCCATCGCGATGTCCTGGCTCGTCGCGCTGGGATACTGGATCGCCATCGCGCTCGGCATGCTCCTGCTGGTGCTCTTGCATCACATCTTCGACGCCGGATGGTCCACGGCGATCCGCCGGCAGTTCGAGCACGGCCTGGCGGCGCTGCCGTGGCTGCTTCTGATGTTCCTGCCGCTTCTCGCCGCCTCACTTTGGTACCGCCATGGTCTCGTCTGGCGCTGGATGGACCCGCAGGCGCTCGTCCCCGGCCACCATGAGACGGTCGGGGAGGACATCCTTTTTCTCAAGAAAGCCGCCTATCTGAATCCAGGCTTCTTCACGTTGCGCACACTCGTGTGCTTCGGGGTCTGGATCGGACTCGCCGCGATCCTCCGCCGCAACTCGTTCCGCCAGGACGCCGACGGCGATCCGAAGTGGACCCTCTCGAGCCGCAAATGGGCCGCCGCAGGCCTTCCGCTCATGGCGTTCACGCTGACGTTCGCGGCGATCGACTGGTTCAAGAGCCTCGAGTACCACTGGTTCTCGACCATCTACGGCATCTATTACTTTGCCACCGGAATGCGCGGCGCACTCGCTTGCGGGGTTCTCATCATGATCTGGCTGCAACGCCGCGGTGACTACCGCGGCATCCTGAACGACAATCACCTCCACTCGATTGGCCAGCTCATGCTCACGTTCACGGTGTTCTGGGCGTACATCGCCTTCTCCCAGTACTTCCTGATCTGGAACGCGAACGTTCCCGAGGAGACCTTCTATTTCAACCTGCGCGAACACGGCGACTGGTACTGGGTCGGCATGGCGATCCTCTTCCTCTACTTCGCGTTTCCGTTCTGCTATCTGCTCTCGTACCGCCACAAGCTCGAGCCCCGGAAGGCCGGCTTCATTGCCCTTTGGATCCTCGGAATGCTGTTCGTCGACATCTGTTTCAACGTCCTTCCGGCCGTCAAGGACGACGCCGACAACCCGCGGCCGTTCCTCTCCGCCTCGCTCCCCTGGGAGATCGCGGCCTTGATCGGAGTCGGAGGCATCTGCGTCTGGGCCTACCTCCGCAGCTTCCCGACGGCGAAACTCATCCCGATCCGCGATCCCCGGATCGTCGAGTGCCTCACCCACCATGCTCCCTCCGCCTGAAAACAACCCGCCGGCGGCACCGCCTGCCGCGACCCGGCCTGCGGACAGGGCGGCATTCTGGACCGCCCTCCTCGCCGTCCTCGGGTGCTTCGTCATTTTCCTCGTCATCCTCGGCATCGCCTACCTCCCGCAGTTGCGGAAGGCGCCGCAGGTGGACCTCGCGAAGATCCCCGCGGAAGACCAGTGGAAGTACACCCCCGAGGGCCGGATTGCGCGGCTCCAGGAGATGCGCGTCCGCGAGAAGGCGGCAGGCACCTACACATGGATCGATCGCAGCAAGGGCGTGGTCCAGCTCCCGATCGAGAGGGCGATGGAGCTCACCCGCCAGGAACTCAACGCCGCCCGCAAACCCTGACGCCGCATGGAATGGATCTTCTACGCCTTCGCGTTCCTCGTGTCGGTCGCCCTGACCGGGACCGCCGTCTACGCCCTGTTCTGGTCGTCAAAGCACGGCCAGCTCCGCGATTTCCAGCGGGGCGCGTCCTCGATCTTCGATGGCACGGAACCCGAGGGGCGCTTGACCGACCGTTTCCCGCAGCGCAGGCGCAAGGCGCGCACCCCCGATTCCCCTCGCGCTGTCTCGCATCCCTGACCCGCCTCCCAATCCCGTGCCGGTTATGGCCTCCGAATCCAATCTAGCCGCATCGCTCAATCCCGCCGCCCCAGACCCGGCGCCTCGGGCCGGACTCGGCGAGATCGACGCCTCAGTCCGCTGGCCCGTGGTCGTCTTCGTCGTGTCGAGCCTGCTCTGGCTGCTGCTCGGCACTGTCTTCGCGCTCATCTCGTCGATCAAGCTCCACACGCCCGGTTTCCTCGGCGATGTCGAGTGGCTCACGTTCGGCCGCGCCCGCTCGGCCCACCTCAACGCCGTGATCTACGGCTGGAGCACCAACATCGCGTTCGCGGCCGCCTTCTGGATGATGGCGCGGCTGTGCCGCATCCGGCTCCGGCACGGCGGACTGTTGATCGTGGCCGCCTGTTTCTGGAACCTCGGGGTCACCCTCGGCGTCGGCGGCATCCTCGCGGGCGACTCCACGTCGATCGAATGGCTGGAGATGCCGCCGTACGCGACGCCGCTGCTCTTCGTCGCCTACGCGCTGGTCGGCGCCTGGGCGGTCATCACCTTCCGCTTCCGGCGCTCCGAGCACGTCTATGTCTCGCAGTGGTACCTGCTCGCGGCGCTGTTCTGGTTCCCGTGGCTTTACTCGATCGCGCAGATCATGCTCATCTTCGCGCCGGCGCGGGGCACCGTGCAGGCGCTCGTCAATTGGTGGTTCGCGCACAACGTCCTCGGGCTCTGGTTCACGACGATCGGGCTGGCCGCCGCCTACTACTTCATCCCGAAGGTGCTCGGAAAGCCAATCCACAGCTACTACCTCTCGGTGCTCGGTTTCTGGTCGCTTGCCATCTTCTACAACTGGGCCGGCGTCCACCACCTGATCGGCGGGCCCGTGCCCGCTTGGGTGGTCTCGGCCGGAATCGCGGCGAGCCTGATGATGGTCATCCCCGTCGTCGTCACTGCGATCAACCACCACTTCACGATGGCCGGCAGCTTCTCCGCGCTGCGCGACAGCCCGACCCTGAGGTTCGTCGTCTTCGGCGCCGTCAACTATACGCTGGTGAGCCTGATCGGGTCGACGATGGCGGTGCGCACGGTCAATGAGACCACCCACTTCACCCACTTCACCGTGGCCCACGCCCACCACGGCCTCTACGCGTTCTTCAGCATGGTGATGTTCGGAGCCATCTACTACATCATGCCCCGCGTCCTCCTCAGGGAATGGCCCTCCGCGACGCTCATCCGCATCCATTTCTGGGCGGCCGCGCTGGGCGTGACAGTCTACTGGGTCGGCCTCTCGATCGGCGGCTGGATCCAGGGCATGGAGATGAACCGGCCCGACATCCCCTTCATTGAGGTCATCCAGCACACGATCCCCTGGCTGTTTCTCCGCAGCGTGGCCGGCATCGCGATGACGATCGGCCACGTCGCCCTCGCGGTGAATCTCGGCTGGATGCTCTTCCGCTCGCAGGCCGCAGGCGCGACCGAACCCACGCTGCTCAACGACCCGCCGGCCGCGTCGCCGGCCCTGTCCCATGAATAGGGGCCCGCTCATCTTCCTCGGCGTCTTCCTGACCCTAGCCTTCTCCTGGGTGGGCGTCGTGCTGACCAACCAGATCCAGTACGGCAGCCTCACGCCCTTCTACGATGCCGCCGAGGGCAAGCTCTACCCCGAGAAGCCGTCGGGCCTCGCCGAACGCGGGAAGCTCGTCTACCAGGATCTCGGCTGCGTCTACTGCCATTCCCAGCAGGTGCGCCGGCCCGGCTTCGGCGCCGACACCGAACGCGGCTGGGGCGAGCGGCAGAGCGTGGCCCGCGACTACGTCTACGAGGGCCGCGTGTTCCTCGGGACGATGCGCACCGGGCCCGACCTCCGGAACATCGGAGCCCGGCAGCCGTCGGCCGACTGGCACTACCTGCACCTCTACGATCCGCAGCTCACGTCGCCGGGCTCGATCATGGCGCCCTTCAGCTTCCTGTTCGACTACCGGAAGATCGCGGGCCAGCGCTCGCCGAAAGCCCTGAAGCTCCCGGCCGACTACGCGCGGGCCCGCGGGCTCGACAAGCCCGGCTTCGAACTCGTACCTGCCCCGCGCGCCGAGGCGCTGGTGGCCTACCTGATGGCGCGCAAGGATGTCTACCAGTTCCCTGAGGCGAGGCCCTACGTGCTGCGCAAACCGGAGGGTGTCGCCAAATGAACCCCGCTTCCCCTCGTGATCCGCAGGCCGGCGCTCATGCGATCCTCCTGCGCGAGAAGCCGGAGCCCTCCGAATCGCGCTCGCAGCTTCCCCTGACGCTCATCGGCCTGATGAGCACCTGCATCCTCTTCGCGGCATTCTACCTGGGGCGCTACTCGGGCGGGTTCGACCCGATGGTCTACGATGAACGCATCCTCCCTGGGATGCTCGACGGCGCCGCGCCGCCGGCCGCCATCGATCCCGCCGTTGCCGGCAGGCGCCTTTTCGCGGCCAACTGCATCGCCTGCCACCAGACGACCGGCCTTGGGATCCCGGGCACCTACCCGCCGCTCGCCGGATCGGAGTGGGTGGCGGGATCCGAGGAACGCCTCGTCCGGATCGTCCTCCACGGCATCAGCGGCCCGATCACGGTCAAGGGGGCCCAATTCAACAACACCATGCCTGCGTTCGCCGCCGTGTTGAAGGACGAGCAGATCGCGCACGTGCTCACCTACGTGCGCTCCGAGTGGGGCAACAAGGCTCCCGCGGTCGCCGCCGACAAGGCCAAGTCGGTGCGTGCCCTCGTCGCCGACCGCACGGCCCCATGGTCCCCGGAGGAGCTGCTCAAGCTCCCGTAGCTTCGCCCAGTTTGTAACGCATTACGTTACAAGCTGGCTGGGCGCTCACGCGCCGAGGCGCTTGTCGGGGACGAGGTGGTTCTGCACGTAGTCGCGCACGGCTTCCGGCAGCGGGGTGAGCGGCCGTGTCCATCCGGTGGCGCGCAGCTTGGCGATGTCGGCCTGGGTGAAGTACTGGTACTTGTCGCGGAGCACCGCGGGCATGTCCATGAACTCGATCTGCGGCTGGCGGCCCAGCGCGGCGAAGATCGCCGCGGTGAGGGCGAGCCAGGTGTTGGCCTCGCCCGACCCGATGTTGAACAGCCCGCCGGCACCGGTCGCCGTCTCGGCGAAGTGAAGCGTCATTTCGACCGCGTCCTTCACGTAGAGAAAATCGCGCTTCTGCTCGCCGTCCCTGTAGTCGGGCCGATGGCTGCGGAAGAGCCGCACGCGGCCCGTGGCGATGATCTGCTGGTAGGCCTTATGCACGAGCGAGCGCATCTCGCCCTTGTGGTCCTCGTTCGGACCATAGACGTTGAAGTACTTCAGGCCGACGATGCGGTCCAGAATGCCGGCCTTCTGGGCGTGGAGATCGAAGCGCTGCTTCGAAAGGCCGTAGAGATTCAGGGGATGGAGCCGGGCGAGGTCTGGATTGCGGTCGTCCATGCCGGCCGCGCCATTGCCGTAGGTGGCTGCAGACGAGGCGTAGATGAACCGGGCGCTCTGGGCCAGAGCCCAGTCGGCCATCTCCCGCGTGTAGGCGAGATTGTTGTCGTCGAGGTAGGCCCCGTTGGTCTCGGTCGTGGCCGAGCAGGCGCCGAGGTGGAGGACGGTGCCGAAGCGGCCGAAGGCGCCGGGGGTGCTGCGCACGCGCTCGCGAAAGACGTCGGCCTCGACGTAGTCGGCGAAGCGCAGCGGCGCCAGGTTGCGGCGCTTGCTCTCGCATCCCAGGGACAGCGGCACCTCGCCGCGCCAGGTCTTCTCGGGATCGAGGTAGTCGGTGACGACAATGTCGGCATATCCTCGCCGGTTGAGCGCCCACACCAGGGCGCTGCCGATGAAACCGGCGCCGCCGGTGACAAGGATGCGGCCGTTGGCGAGCGTGCTCATGCAGGGGAAAGCATCTGGATGGAGTCCGGCGAAGCAAGCCGGCATCCCGAGGCGCAGGGAGCGCCCGGTTCAGCCCTCGGTGGACAGCTCCTCCGAACGCGCCTTGGCGGCGAGGATGGTCTCCTTGATGGTGTCCCTGAACTTGTGCGCGGCCATGCGCTGGAGACCCTCGTAGGTGGTGCCGTGCGGCGAGGTGACCTGGTCGCGCAGGGTCTCGGGGTCGGTCCCGGTCGCGGCAAGCAGGCGGGCCGCGCCTAGCACGGTCTCCTGGGCGAGCCTGGCGGAGACCGCCGACGGGAGGCCTGCGGCGATGCCTCCCTCGCGCATCGCCGCGACGAACTCAAAGAGGAACGCCGGGCCGCTGCCGCTCAAGGCGGTGACGGCGTCGAGCTGCGATTCGGGCAGCTCGACCATCTGGCCCAGCGCGCCGAGCACCGTGTCGATGCAGGCGCGGTCGTCAGCCGAGGGCGGACGGGCGGTGCACCAGCCGGTGATGCCGGCGCCGATCTGGCCCGGGGTGTTGGGCATGGCGCGCACGATGTTGCGCGCGCGCGTGAAGGTCTGCGAGAGACGGGCCAGCCGCTTGCCGGCAAGGATCGAGATGACGAGTCGGCCGGCGGTGAGGTCGGCCAGCTTCGGGTCGAGCCCGGAGAGCTGCTGCGGCTTGCACGCAAGGACGACGATCTCCGCCGTGGCGAGAAGGGAGGGGAGATCCCTGCAGGCCGTCACGCCGGTGCGGCGGGCGAGCATCTCGGCGGTGTCGTCATTGCCGCCGAGGCAGGCGATCTCGGCGGGGGCCGCGGCCCCCTTGGAGATCAATCCACCGACAATCGCCGAGGCCATCCGGCCGGCGCCGATAAACGCGAACTTCGTCATGGAAACTGGCTACTCGTCGTTGAGCCGCCGCTGCCGGCGGACCATCGGGTGGAGGAGAACGGCGACGGCGCCGCCTCCCGGACGGTCATCGAGGGTCATGTCGCCGCCCATGTTGCGCAGCGCATGGCGCGCCACGGTGAGTCCCATGCCCACTCCCACGGTGTGCTTCGAGCTGATGAACGGCTCGAACATGTGGTCGCGGATCTCGGGATCGATCCCGCGGCCCCGGTCCTCGACGCGGAGCTGGATGAACTTGCCGTCCTCCTTCCGGTCGATGAGCTCGGCGGAGAGCTCGATCTTCCTCTCCTCCGGCGGCGTGTGCTCCGGATACGACTCCCAGGCGTTGATCAGGATTTTCGAAAGGAGATCCTCGAACACCTCGAGGTGAGTCTCGACGATCTGCTGGCCGACGGGATTCTTGATGGCGACGGGCTGCGTGATCTTGTACTCGATCTGGTAGCGCTGCACCGAGTTCTCGAGCATCTGCTGCAAGCCGACCTTGGTGACGGGCAGGCGGGTCTTCACCACCAGCGAGCTGAGCTGGCGGATGATGGCCACGATGCGCTGCACGGCGTCCTCGACGTTCTGGACATTCTTCTTAACGAGTTCGGGCTTGTCGTGGTACGCCTTGATCAGGTCGAGGTAGCCGATGACCACGCCGAGGAGGTTGTTGAGATTGTGGGCGATGCCCTGGGTGATCGCGCCGATGGTGGCCGAGCGCCGCGCCTCGGTCAGGCGGCGCTGCAGGTCGATGATCTCGCGGTTGATCGCGGCGAACCGCAGCTGCGTCTGCACGCGGGCGAGGGTCTCGTCGAGGTCGATCGGCTTGGTGATGTAGTCGACGGCGCCGACGCCCAGCCCCTCGAGCTTGCCTTCCTTTGAACTGCGCGCCGTGACGAAGATGATCGGGATCGAGCGGGTCTCCTCCTCGGCCTGGAGGTGCTGGCAGACTTCGATGCCGTCCATCTCGGGCATCATCACGTCCAGCAGGATCAGGTCGGGCTTGGTTTTCGGGACCAGATCGAGCGCCTCCTGTCCGGAGTAGGCCGCGATGACCTCCATGCCTTCGCGCTCGAGCTTCCTCTTGAGCAACTGGACATTGATTGGTTGGTCGTCGACAACGAGGATTTTCGGCGCGGGCATGGGAGGAGAATCTGAAGGCGCGGCTTCGTAAGGCAAGAGCGCCGTTCAACGGGCGCCGCCGTCTTGCCGCTGGCGCCAGGCTTTGACGGTGTTCTTCATCAGCATGGCGACGGTCATCGGCCCGACTCCGCCGGGGACCGGCGTGATCTTCGAGGTCAGGGGCGCAACGGAGGGAAAATGGACGTCCCCGACCAGCCGGTAGCCGCTCTTCTTCGTCGGGTCGGGCACCCGGTTCACCCCGACGTCGATGACGACGGCGCCGGGCTTGACCATGTCGGCCTTGACGAACTCGGGGCGTCCGATGGCTGCGACGAGCACGTCGGCCTGGCGGGCGATGGCGGGAAGACCGGCGGTCTGCGAGTGGCAGACGGTCACGGTCGCGTTCGCCGAGGGGAGCTTCTGCAGCGCGAGCAGCGCGAAGGGTTTTCCCACGAGCAGGCTGCGGCCGATGACGACGACATGGCGGCCGGCGAGCGGGACTCCCGAGCGGACGAGGAGTTCCATGATCCCGGCGGGGGTGCAACTGACGAATCCGGATGCATCGTCCTGCGCGACCTTGCCCAGGTTCATCGTGCCCAGGCCATCGACGTCCTTCGCGGGTGCGATGCGGCGGAAGACCGGGAGCTCGTCGAGGTGCGCGGGCAGCGGCGACTGAACGAGGATGCCGTCGACGCCGTCATCCCCGTTCAGGGAGTCGACGAGGGCGAAGAGCCCGGCCTGGGAGATGGTCGGCGGCGGGAGGATGACGCGCCCCTCGATTCCGATCTCGGCGGCCGCCTGCTCCTTGCGTCGGACGTAGGAAACCGATGCCGGATCGTCGCCGACGCGGATGAGCGCGATGCACGGCTTGCGGCCCGGGCGGGCGGCGACCTCGGCCTTCAGCTCCTCGATGATGGCAGCGGCAATGCGATTGCCGTCGATGATCTCCATGGTGAAACGCGGAAGGAAGACTGGGCGTTGCGCGAGCCCGGGAGGGCGGTCACTTCGGCTCGATCGTGTCGACCTCGATCACGAGGTTTTTCCAGTCGTCGGTGTGCTTGAGCACTCCGGTGATCGTGACGAGCGAGTCGATATAGGGCTCGATCTTCTTCGCCGCGCTGATCCTGCTGACGTCGATGAAGGCGATGCGTTTGCCCTCGGGGTTGAGCAGCTCGTACGGGAATTCCTTGCGGGGGCCCACGACCAGCGTCCGCTTGGTGGGGACGAGCATGCCCTGATAGAGGCGGGAGATCCCGGCGGGGTTGCTGGCGGCTGGCGGCGGGGTGGCGAGGGCGGGCGCAGGGGCCGGGATGCCGGCGGGCGCCGCAGCCGGGGAGGGGGCGGGCGTTGCGGGAGTCGCCACCGGAGCGGGCTGCACGGGGCCGCCCGCGCGGATGTAGCCGACGAGCGTCTTCGAGAGGCTGATCTGCGTCCAGCCGCTGCGAAGCCCGGTGATCTCGACCTTGTCTCCTTCCTGCATGTTGGCGACGACGGGGGCCTCCGCCTTGGGAAGCTGGCGCATGGGGGCGCCGACATGGATCTCGAGGCTCTTGCTGAAATCGCTGTTCTTCACATAGACCACGTGCGGCCCGGGAACCTCGACAGCCAGCCACCCCGCGGGGGCCGTCGCGTTGGGCGCCGGGATCGGGTCGGTGCCGGCCTTGAGCAGGCCGATGGCGACGCTTGTGGCGTCGGGCTGCGCATGGATGGCCGTGGTCTCCATCAGGGGGAGGGCTGCCAGCGGAGCGGCTGCCAGCGTGAGGGCGATGAAAACGGAAGCGATGGTCTTCATGAACAAACGGGTTTTGTCCGGTGGCGCGTTGGCGGGGCCGGGCGCCGGCCGGATTTGTCCCTTTGCTATGCATTTGTTTACCGCGGCGCAAAGGAATTTATCGGCCGGCCCCGATTCGGGGCGCCAGAGAAATTTCGGCTCGCCCCCGGCGCGCCCTGCCGGATGCTACTGGGCCATGACGTTCAACAATCGCATTGCAGTGGTCACGGGCGCCGGTCGCGGAATCGGCCGTGCCGTGGCGGAGGAACTCGCCCGGAACGGGGTTACCGTCATCTGCGTCAGCCGCAACGAGGCGAGTTGTGGCGCGGCCGCCGCCGCCATCCAGGCCGCCGGCGGCAAGGCGAAGTCCTTGGCTGTGGACGTCGCCGACGGGGCGGCGGTCGCCAAGGCCTGCGCGGACCTCTTGGCCGAGTTCGGCAACATCGACATCCTTGTCAACAACGCCGGGATCACCCGCGACGGCCTCCTTTTCCGCATGTCCGAGGATGATTGGAACGCGGTGCTGACCACGAATCTGACCAGTGCGTACCATTGGACGAAGCATCTTGGCCGGGCCATGACCCAGAAGCGTTGGGGGAGGATCGTCAACGTGGCCTCGGTGGCCGGCCTCGCCGGCAACGCCGGCCAGGCCAACTATGCCGCCGCCAAGGCGGGCCTGATCGGCTTCACGAAGAGCATTGCCAAGGAGTTCGCCCGGCGCAGCGTGACGTGCAACGCCGTGGCCCCCGGATTCATCAAGACCGACATGACGGCCGTTCTCGGAGATGAGGTTGCCAGGGCGGCGCTCCAGTTCATTCCGATGCAGCGCTTTGGCGAGCCCGCCGACGTAGCCCACCTCACGGCATTTCTATGTTCCGAAGAATCCTCTTATATCACCGGCCAAGTTTTTACCGTTGACGGCGGCATGGTGATGTGATGCCAAAGAGCAGGCAAAATCCCCCCACTAATCGAAATATGGCTGACCAGAAGACCATCGAACAGCGCGTCAAAGAGATCATCGTTAACCAGTTGAACGTTAACGAGGAGCAGATCACCCCAGAAGCGTCATTCCTTGACGATCTGGGCGCAGATTCGCTCGACACCGTCGAGCTCATCATGGCCTTTGAAGAAGAGTTTAAGGACGAAATCAAAGGGGAAATCCCGGAGTCTGATGCCGAGAAGCTTCAGACGGTCGGCGACGTGATTGCCTACATCGAAGAGAAGTCTGCTGCGAAGTAACCTTTTCATTGATACTGGCGTCCTGCGGTGTTCCAACGGGAACACTCCGTGAGGACGCCTTTTTTGTCTCTATGGATGCTGCTCCTGCTACGCCTAGGGTTGTAGTGACGGGGCTCGGCGTGATCTCCGCGCTGGGCATGGACGTCGATGAGTTCTGGTCGAATCTGCTCGCCGGCAAGAACGGCATCGGGCGGGTCACCCAGTTCGATGTGACCGACTTCACCTGCCAGATCGGCGCCGAGGTGCAGGGATTCGATGCCGCCCAGCACATGGATCCCAAGGAGGTCCGCCGGAACGACCGGTATACGCACTTCGGCTTCATTGCCGCGAAGCGTGCGGTGGCGGACTCTGGCCTGAATCTGCCTGGGGAGAACGCGGATCGCGTCGGGGTGATCATCGGCTCCGGGATCGGGGGCATGCACACCTACGAAACGCAGCTCAAGAACCTCTGGGAAAAAGGTCCGCGGAAGGTTTCGCCGTTCACGATTCCCTCCCTGATCAGCAACATGTGCAGCGGGCTTGTGGCGATCGAGATCGGCGCCCGCGGCCCCAACTTCTCGGTGGTCAGCGCCTGCGCCTCCTCTGCCCACGCGATCGGCGAGGCGTTTCACGCCATCCGGCGCGGCGACGCCGACGTGATCGTGGCCGGCGGCAGCGAGGCGGCCATCACGCCATTCGCCTATGCGGGATTCTGCTCGATGAAGGCGATGAGCACGCGCAACGACGACCCCGCGCACGCCTGCCGCCCCTTCGATCTCGACCGCGACGGCTTCATCATGGGCGAGGGAGCGGGCATCCTCGTGCTCGAGACCCTCGAGCATGCGCGCGCCCGCGGCGCCAGGATCTATTGCGAGCTGATCGGCTATGGCGCTTCGTGCGATGCCTTCCACATCACGCAGCCCGATCCCGAAGGGCGCGGCCTCTCCCTGTCGATGACCCGCGCGCTGGCGTCGGCCCGCGTGCAGACCTCCGAGATCGACTACATCAACGCGCACGGCACCTCGACGCCCTACAACGACAAGTTCGAGACCCTCGCGATCAAGCAGGTTTTCGGTGAGCACGCGCGCAAGCTCATGGTCAGCTCCACCAAGTCGATGACGGGGCACCTGCTGGGCGCGGCCGGCTCGGTCGAGGCGCTGATCTGCGCCAAGGCGATCCAGACCGGCGTCGTTCCTCCGACGATCAACTACGAGAAGCCTGATCCGGAGTGCGATCTCGACTACGTGCCCAACGTCAAACGCGGGGCCCCGCAGCTCCGCACCGTGCTGAGCAATAACCTCGGCTTCGGCGGGCAGAACGCCTCGCTCGTGCTGCGCCGGCTGGATTGAGGCGCCGCCGCGCCGCGCGAAACGCGCGTTTGCACCCGCACCGGTCTCCTCCAGACTGTGGAGCGCCATGGCCGCGCGCCCGCCCAACATCCTCTGGATTCTGACCACGCAGTGGCGCGCCCAGGCGACGAGCCTTGCCGGCGATCCGAATGCGCGAACGCCGGCGCTGGCGTCGTTTGCGGCTGGCGCCGTCGATTTCCGCCAGGCCGTCACCCCTCATCCCTTCGGCCCGTTCGCGCGCGCGGCGTTGCTCACCGGAGTCGCCTGTCCGCAGAACGGCGTCCGCGATTACTTCGACCCGCTTCCCGCTGGGGCGCGCACGATCGCGCATGCCCTGGGGGAGCGCGGCTACGCGACGGCGTTCTTCGGAAAGTGGCACCTCGGCCGCCGCGACCCGGCGGCCGCGTTCGTAGGCGAGGCGCACGCGCGCGCGGTCGTTCCAACGGGGGAGCGCGGGGGGTTCGGCTTCTGGGAGGGGTTCGAGAGCGGCTTTCTCCTCAACGACCCGTGGCTCCACGGCACGGCGCTGCCGCAGCCGGTGCAGTTCCGCGGATACCAGCCCGAGGTGCTTGCCGGGCGTCTGGAGCGCTGGTGGCGTGAACAGGCCGCAGCATCCGGCGGGCCCTGGTTCTGCGTGTTGAGCCTGGAAACTCCCCATCCGCCCTACGGGGCCGGGGCCGGCGTCGTCCCGCCACGCGACCCGGGGTCGATCGACCTCCGCGGCAATGTCCCCCGAGGTGGAAGCGCGGAGATCCGCGCCCGGCGCGAACTCGCTGGCTACTATGCGCACATCGAGGCGACCGACGCGTGCCTCGGGCGGCTCCTGGCGTCGCCGGCGCTGGAGGGCTCCGCGGCGGTAGTCTTCACGTCGGTGCATGGCGACATGCACGGGTCGCACGGCCTTTTTCGGAAGGGCTGGCCCCACGAGGAGAGCGTGCGCGTGCCGCTGCTCGTGCGAGCGCCCGGCGGGGAGGGCGCCGGGAGCGCGAGCGACGCCCCGGTGTCGCTGCTCGACATCCCGGAGATGGCCGGAGCGTGGGCGGAGGGGCGCGCGTGGAAATGCGACAGGAATTTCGCGCGGATCTCGATGCCGTCGGTCGTGGGTCTTCCCGACCAATGCGATCGGGCGTGGCGGGGCGTGCGCACGCCGGCCCGGAAGTTCGTGTGGGGCGAAGACGGGGCTCCGTGGATGGGGTTCGACCTGGAGCGCGATCCCGGCGAGGAGAGGAACCTGGCCGCCGATCCCGATCGTTCCGGCGAATGGGTCGTCTGGCGCGGCCGGGCCTGAGCCCCGAAGCGGCGCGCCGCTTCAGCCGGCGGGCTGCTTCCCGGCGTTTCGGCGGATGGCAGACTCCACCGTATCGAGGTTGATCGGCTTGGCGAGGTAGTCGTTCATCCCTGCGGCGAGGCACACTTCGCGGTCGCCCATCAGCGCGTTCGCGCTGACCGCGATGATGAGGGGGCGGACCCCGTTCATGCAGCGGCGCCGGAGTTCGCGGGTCGCTTCGAGGCCATCCATCTCCGGCATCTGGAGATCCATCAGGATGAGATTGTACGGGTGCTTCTCAAAGGCGGCGAGTGCCTCGATGCCGTTGCAGGCGAAGGAGGCTGCATAGCCCAGCCGCTTGAGCAGGCTCATCGCGATGTTCCGGTTCACCGCGTTGTCGTCGACAACGAGAATGTCGAGGGGGATCTCCTGGGCAAGCGGGGGGCGCGCCATGCGCGCCGGCGCCGCGGGTTTGGCGGGCGGCTTCAGGAGGGCGTCGATCGTGAGCAGCAGGGGCTGGACCTTCAGGGGCTTTGCGAGATGCGCCGCCGGCCTGAGTGCATCAAGCCACTCCCGCGGCATCTCCTCTCCGGCGGGCAGGAGGAGCACGACGGGAATCTGCGGCTGGTTCCAGCGGGCCCTGAGCTCGGCGGCCAGCGTTTGGGCCTCGCCATCGGGAAGCGCTCTGTTGATGAGGATCAGGGAGGGGGGCTCGGCGCCGGCGGCCAGCGCCCGCGCCTCCTCGCACGAAGCCGCCAGCGTGCACGCCACGCCGGCGCGGCCGAGCGTCGCGGAGAGGAACCGCCGGTGTACCTCATGATTGTCAACGGCAAGGATGCGGATGCCCGGCGGGAGCGCGAGGGGAGCCTCGCCGTCCCTCGCGGGAGGCGCCGCGCTGGCGGCGGGGATGACAACGGTGAAGGTCGAGCCGCGCCCCGGGGAACTCTCGACGCGGATGACGCCGTGCATCAGCTCGCAGAGCCGCCGCGCGATCGCAAGGCCGAGGCCCGTCCCGCTGTATTTGCGGGTGCTGGAGCTGTCGATCTGGGAGAAGGGGAGGAAGAGGAGCCCCGTCTTGTCCTCGGCGATCCCGATGCCCGTGTCGTGCACGGCGAACGCGATGAAGCAGGAGCCGCTCTCCGCAGGCGGCGCGACCGGATTCGCGCTTTCGAGCCCTTCCGGAGGCAGCGCCGGGGCGAGGCTCACCTGCAGCGTCACCTCGCCGTGAGGTGTGAACTTCACGGCATTGTTGAGGAGGTTCACGATGACCTGCCGCAGGCGGACGGCGTCGCCGACGATCCATTCGGGAACATCGGGGTTGATTGCATAGGAGAGGTCGATCTGCTTGGTCGCCGACGGGGCGGCGAACAGATCCATCGCGTCCTCCAGGCAGGTCGAGAGGCAGAAGGGCTGCTGGTCGAGATTGATCCGCTCCGCGTCGATGCGCGAGTAATCGAGGATATCGTTGATGATCGCCAGAAGCGAATCGCAGCTGGATTGGATGGTCTGGACGCAGTCGCGCTGCTCCTGCGAGAGCGGCGTCTCGAGCATCAGGCTCGCCATCCCGATGACGCCGTTCATCGGCGTCCGGATCTCATGGCTCATCGCGGCGAGGAACTCCGACTTGGCGCGCGAGGCCTCGTCGGCCTTGGCCTTTGCGCGGCGGAGGTGGCGTTCGATCTCCACCCGCGCGGTGATGTCGATGAGGATGACGATGAAGTTCTCGACCTGCCCCTGCCCGTCGTGCACGGGCTGGAGGTCGACATGGAGGTGGTAGCGCCGTCCCCCGCGCGTCTGGCAGACCACGTCGGTGTTCAGCGGCAGGCCCCGCGTGAACGCCGTGCGCAGGCCGTCGGCCACGGCCGGCGCTACCTCGGGGCCGACCAGAAGTTCGAGGAGCTTGTGCCTGACGGCATCGGCGAGATCGGTCTCGAAGAGCCGGGCGAAGCTCTCGTTGATCCACTCGAGGTGCCCCTTGGCGTCGGTGATGGCCACCAGGTTGTCGGTGTTGCTGGCGACGAGGGACAGCTTGCGGGTGGCGGCTTGGCTGGCCAGGAGCGCCTGCTGCGCGCGACGGCGCTCCTCATTCTCGGCCCGGAGCCGGGCGTTCGCCTCCTCGGCGGTGCGCTGGCGCACCGCCGAGGTGCGCGCAAGCAGGGCGATGATCGCGAGCAGGATGCTCAGTCCCATGCCAAATGCGGCCGCCAGCTCGATGAACGGGGGCCGGTCGGCGGACACGGTCGCCTCGGTGGGGGTGAGGCTGATGCGGATGTGCTGCCCGTAGAGGTCGAGGGAGGCCTCCTCGTGGAGGTCGCTCACGACCTTGTCGGCCGGATACCGCTCGAGCACGCGCTGGCCGTCCACGTTGAGGACGACGTCGTAGCGCGAGGAGAGGTGGAGGATGGGCTCCAGGCTGTCGATGAGGGCGGGGTAGGAGAACTCGGCGAGGAGCTGCTGGGCCGGGGTGCCCCGCGCGCCGCGCACGGGCGCGCAGAAGTAGAATCCCGAGCCCCCGAGGGGGAGCTGGACGAGAGGGGAGTGCGACGTCCTGCCGGTTGTCTCGGCCGCCCGGATGAGATTGAGGCGGACGGGGTCGCCATGGTGGTGGTAGCCGGCGAGGTATTCGTTGTCCTCGCCCGGGAAGAACCAAGTGGTGCGCCCGGCGGCGTCGATGAGGCAGAGCGACCGCAGCGACGGGTATTGCTCGAGATAATCGCCGGCGTCGAGGTCGCGCAGCCGGTCGCTCATCCTGCCCTGCTCCCCCCAGCGCCGGCCCATGCGCCCGAGATCCCGCTCGCGCACGCCCAGCGCGAAGTTCATCACGGTGGCGGCGTTGTTGATCGTGAGCTGGGTGGTGGAGCGCACGAAGCTCATCTCGCGGTCGCGGAGCAGGGAGGTGAGCAGGAGCGTGAAGATGATGCCCGCGGCCAGCACGGGCACGGGAAGCCATCGGGGAAACCCGATATCGCGATCAGGATCGTCCCGCCAGATACGGCTGAACAGGAGGGCGCCCGTGAGGATCAGGCACGCGGCGGTGAGCGGCGGCGGCCGCAGCACCTGGTTCAGGACCGTGACCTCGGAGATCCCAAGCAGCCAGCCGAGCAACGGGGCGAGGCCGATTGACCCGGTGAGCGAGGCGCCGCAGGCGACCAGGAATGGATGGACGCTCCCCTTGCGGGGCAGTGAAAGGAGGAACAGACTCAGTCCGCAAAGCACGAGAGAGATGGCCGAGAGGCGCGACATGATCGACGGCAGGTCCGACCCGGTCACCGGCCTCAGGAACGACAGGAGCTCTCCCACATAAAGATTCCAGCCAAACAGGGACTGCAGCAGCACGAGCCCCCCGATCACCGCGGGGCCGAGGCCGAGCCAGCCGAATTGGGGCCTGCGGAAATCCAATCCGATCAGCGCCACCCCAAACAGGATGAGGCAGAAGGCCATGTTCGGATGCATCTGCCCGAAATTCGGGCGGAAGGAGACAAGGGCGTCGAATCGCCGAGACCAGCCCGCCAGAATCAGAAAACCTACGCCAAGGAGGACTCCGGCACCGGCGACAGACGCGCACGCGAGCCAATCTCCTGAAAGGCGGGAAGTGCGGACGTTCACATTCGGGGGTATCGTCTAGCTAGTATCGGGGCTCGCCGAAGGGCAACGAGTTTCTGCGGGCGAGGAGAGATTCCTGCCCGGAGGGCCGCGCCGCCGCCCCGGTCAGCGGCTCTTGGCCGCCCCGGTGGACCCAGCCGGGGGGGGCGCGGCCTTGGTTTCCGGAGTCTGCTGGGACTGAGTCTCGGAGCCCGATGTCTCGGTTCCGGGCGCGGCAGACCGGCTGCCGTTGAGAGGCTTGGTCAGCGAGCGCAGGAAGCTTGTCGGCCCGTAGGCGAAGGCCCACGAAGGCTTGTCGTAGGGGCCGGTGAGCTTGAGCTCGAGGACGTTCGAGAGCGGGGCCAGCAGGGCGCCCATGACGTCGAAGAGAACGAACCGGCTTTCCAGGAAGGGGAACACGCGCGCCTTGATGTCGAGCGTCTTGCTGTCCAGGAAGTAGTCGCCCCTCGCGTCGATCGCGGTGCTGGGCCCGGTGACCTTGATCTGTGAGAAGGCCAGCTTGTTGCCCTCGAGCCTGAAGTTAGCTTGGGCGGCGTCGAGCCGCAGGGAGGTGAAGTTGAGCAGGGTTTTCTTGAGGAGCTCCGAGAGCAGCCCCAGCAGGTGGACCTCACCGAGCTCGCGCCCGGCGACCGACACGGTCCCGTCCCCGCGGAAGCCGTAGGGCTGGCCATAGGGCCCCTCAGCCTTGAGGCTCGCGTTGACGTGACTGCTCCCGGCATGCTCCAGGAACTTGCTCTTCGGGCGGTCCGCGGGGGCGGGTTTTCCGTCGAGCGAAACCTCGTCGAGCACGCCGACGAGCTTGGCGAGGTCGGCTCCGTCCAGCGTCGCATCGAAGGCCAGCCGGCGGGCATTGTCATGGTCCCAGAGATGAACGCCTCCTCTCAGCGCCCCCCCTGCAAAACCCGAGGCGATGTCCTTCAGGACGAGATCGTCATTGTCGATCGCCGCGGTGAAGCTCAAGTCGTCGAGCGGGTAGCGCCTGATCGTGCACCGGCCGTGCGAGGAAACGGTGAAATCGATGCGCGAGTGCCGGTTCCCGGCCACATGGGGACCATCCAGGTGCCCCGAGGCCCGGATGAGGGGCGGTTCGGAGAACTCGTAGGGGGCTGCGATCGCGGTGCCTGCCGGACCGTAGAGGCGGCCGCTCTCCCGCGTGTCGAGCGTCGAGGTGGCGGTGAACTCAAGGGTGCGGAACGCGGGATGGTCGGGATCGATGACGAGATCGAACACTCCGCGAGCCGACCGCGAGCCCTGCTCGACGCTGAAGTCGTAGATGCGATAATGGTGCGGTTCGTAGTAGAGAAGGGTCCGGACGCGATCGAAGGATACGCCGCGCATCACCAGGCGAGGGGCGTCCGCCTGGCAGAACACGCTGGAGTATTCGGAGGAGCCCCAGCGGCCTCGCACGTCCACTTCGGCGGCTGCGGGGGCCTTGGTGAAGTCGAAGTGTTTCCAGAAACCGGGCCACCAGTCGGTGAACCACGGGGAGATGTCGAGCGGGCGCAGCCATCCGCGGAGAAGGAAACGATAGTCGCGGGTCGCGGTATCCATCGTGTAGCTGCCGCGCGCGGCGTTCTCCCCCTGGATCAGCTTGATCCCGCTCACCTCCAGCGAGCTTCCCGAGAAGCGGACATGGCCGCTAGCCGCGGTGATCGGGATGCCGTGAACCAGGGCGTTCCTGAGCGAGAGATCGCCCTCCACCAGGACCGGCTTCCAGCCCGGGCCGAGGTCGATGCTGGCGGATGCCGAGGCGGGTTCCCGGAGGGTGACCCACTTCGCCGTCGCGAGGCCGATCCGGCTTGAGATGGCCTTGAGGAGTTCGGGCGTCAGCTCCGTGTCGATCGCCAGGGTGCCGTTGCCGGCCTTGATGTCGATGTTTCCCCTGATGGAGACGGGCGCGCCCTCGATCCCGGCGGCGATCTCCCCGTCGAGCCGGGGCAAGCGGGACAGCTTCAGCTTGGCCGAAGGATTGGCGAGCCGGACACCGAAGGCGGACACCCGGGCCGCGCTGATCTGCGCAGACTGTGGCGTGAACGTGCCCCAGTCAGGAGAGAGCGAGGCCTCGAGGTCAACCCGGAGACGATCCACCTGAAGCCCGTCGGCTGCCCCGGCGCTTGCGGCCTCGACAACAATCCGGAGCGGCCCCCGGACGGTCCCAAGCAGGGGATGCCGGGTGCGCGCGCGAACCGCAGCGGCGGTGATGGGGGATGGTGCGCGGACCGATTCGACGAGAACATCGACGTCGACGATCGCGCCGTGCTCGTCGGAGGGGGTGAGCACAAGCTTCGCGGTCGGCCCCGCGAACACCTCCAGCTGAGGCTTGATCGCGGCGATCTTCTTCCCTGCGGAGAGATACTCCCGGAGAACGAGGTCGAGGACCGGCAGGTCTCCCGACCGCTGGCGCGATTGGGCGGGCATCCGGAAGGCGCCGCGGGCCGTCACGGACACGCCGGCGAGGCGGAAGCTGCAGGCGTCGACCACGTAGTCTGTCCCCTTCTGGTGGAAGACGCCGTCGAGATCATCGATCACGTTCTCGTCGTTGCCGGAGGGGGAGAACATTGCGGGCAGGTGAAGCGTGGCGCCCGTGAGGCGGATCTCGCGGATGCGGAGATCGCCCACGAGCAGCGGCCAGGGGGCGACGCTGGCGCACAGGCCGCGGGCCGTGATCAGCGGTGTCGGCTGCCCGTTGGAGAACAGTTGGATGTCCTGGATGACGATGTTCCCGGTCCGGTCGAAGACGGCCTTCCCGAACCGCGCGGTCACCTGGGAAGCGGCGAGCCGCTCCTCCAGCGAGCGCAGCACCGCGTCGGGCAGGGCGACCTCGGGATGGAAGGCGAGCCAGCCCTGGATGCCGAGGGCGACGATCAGGCCAAGCCAAACAGTCCAGAGCAGAAACGAGAAGACGCAGGATCCGCACAGGCGCGCGGCGAGGGCCAGGTAGGATCCGGGTTTCATGGGAGATTGGCGCGGGACGGCCGGGCTCCGGGGAAGGGGTGCGTTTCGGGCGCCGGCCGGGTCAGCGGCCGGACGAGGCGGCCGCCGGTGCCGGCGCGACGGGAGCGGGAGGGGCGGCCGTGACAGCGGGCGCCGGGCTGTTGGTCAGTGCAAACAGCGCGTCGATCAGCTTCTGGTTGGCGACGAACACCACGTTGAGCTTCGCCGAGCCCGCCAGTTGCGTGGCCCCGCCGGTGCGCTCGGTGAATGAAAGCGCAATGGAGTCGGTCTGCGCGCCGGAGCCACCGACGAGCGAGATCGTGGCCTCGAGCGCGTACTTCCAGGCGCGCGGCTCGCCGGCGACCTCGACGGACGGCGGGAACGAGTCGAGCACAAAGCTCTGCGCCCGCAGGGACCGCAGCTGCTCGAGGACGGCGCGCACCGCCGCCCGGCGCGGCTCGGTCTCCGCCGCCAGGGCCTGCTCCCAGGTTTCGTCGGCGGCGAGCTGCCGCGAGAAGATCGGCGTCTTCGAGGCGATGTCGGTCAGGGCGAGCGCGGTGATGCGGGCGCCGGCCGGGAGCTCCTTCAGCAGGCGGTCCCGGTAATAGCTGACGGCGACCGGGGTCTCGCGGAGAATCTCGGGGTCGACAATGTAGACGAAGGGCTCGTCGATGCGGCGGGCGTAAGCCTGGTTGTCGCGTTCGCTCGCCACGCCGATTTGGAGGGTGACCGAGGAGGAATTCGCGGCCGCGCCCAGGCTGCCTCCCGACAGCGATCCGCCGGCGACGAAGTTGAGAGAGATCTCGCGCTCGGGCCGGTTGAAGCCCCAGTTCTCGACGTCGATCGCCTGCGGAGCGTCGCGGAGGAACCTGACGGCTTGCAGGAGGCCCAGTTGCTGCACCAGCCGCTGGACGAGGGGGAGATCGGCGGGCAGCGTTTGCGGCGCCTGGTTGGCGACGCGGGTGACGATCTGCCACGGGTCGGTGTCGAGCGGCTGCTGGCCGGTCTCGAGGCGCTGCAGGGTCAGCTCCGGCCGGTTGGGGGCGCTGATGGTGATCGAGCGCAGCGCGCGGGAGTCGAAGCTCAGCAGGTGCTTGTCGCGGAGCTCGGCCTGGGCGTTGCGGAGGGTCTCGAAGAGCTTGTTGGGCATGAGGACGGTGAACACGGGCGCCCGGTCCTCCATCTTGGCGAAGTAGCTCGTCGAAGGCTCGGCGGGCGCCTGTCCGGCGGCGGGTGCGGCGCCGGCGGGATTGCCGAGGAGCAGCGTCTCGCGGCGGCCGTTGCCCTCGAACGTGAGGCGGAAGGTCGGGTTGGCGAGCCCGGTCTGATCGGCCGGGGCGGCGGCGGGCTCGAGCAGCGACAGAGTCCGGAGCTTGTAGAGCCCGTTGACGGCCAGCTCGACCTGCGTGCGATCGGCGCGCGTGAGGATCGGGGCCTCGAACAGCCAGCGCGGGCCCTCGCGCCGCAGCCGGATGCGCAGGTTGGCCGGCGCCGCGGTCTGGACGTTGAAGGAGCGGAGCTCGAAGAGCGGAATGTTGAAGATCGCATCGGACTCGAGCTGCTGGAGCGTCAAGCCGAAGATCTCGATGAAATGGCGGTCGACGACGTGGATGCGCTCGCCGTCAGGGGAGAGCAGATACAGGCGGTTGCCGACCTCGGTGGTGTCGCCGACCCTCAGGACAAAGCCCTTCCTCGGCGCGCCGGCGGCCAGGCCGCTCGTCTGGCCCGGCATGAAAGAGAGGATCATCCGGGGCCGATCGAGGCCGTAGTCGGCGAGCGACCGGTTGCTCTTCGCGAGTTCGCGGACGGGGAAGCTCGTCTGGTGCTCCATGAGCTGCAGCTCGTTGAGCATGCCGTCCACGGCGTTCAGGTTGGCGGGCCACTCGATCGGGGAGACGATCATCCAGCCCTCGGCCCGCTTCTCCATGCGGACGGGCTGCGAGAGGCGCCCGCCGGCGATCTCGATCGACTGGATCGAGGCCGCCTCGGGGCCGAGCACGCGCCGGCGGCTCGCGTCGTAAATGCCGCCGGCGCCTCCGCGGCGCACGAAGGTGAAGATGAAGAAGCAGAGCGCGACGTTGAGGAAAAGCAGGAAGAGTGTGACCTTGGTGCGCATGGCGGCGGAGAGGATGGGGGCGCGGCGTCAGCGGGCATCCGGCGGCAGCGCGCGGCGGGGCGCGCTTGGCCGCAGGGCTCGGGACGGGGACGGCTCTAGGTTCATGGGAGGCGGGGGCTAGCGGCGCCGGGTCCAGTAGACGATGAGGCCGAGCAGCACGGCGGCGCCGGGCAGCACGCACATCAGGCCGAGGCGCAGCCGCGCCAGCTCCTCGCGGGAGAGGGAGAGCTGGAACCGCTCGATTGGCCGCGGCGGATAGCGCAGCTGGGTGTCGCGGTTCACCGCCCAGTTCACGGCGTTAAGGCTGAGCGTTTGGCAGCCCGGGTCGGCCAGACGGCGGTTGGAGAAGACGTCGCCGGAGCCGATGACGACGATCCGGCCACCGGGGACGCTGTAGGTGAGCGAGCCGGGGGTCACCCGCTCGGAGGAGACGACGGCGCCCAGGGGGCCGGGGAGATCGGAGCCGGGGGTAAACACCGGCGCTGTGCGCAGGCGGTAGCCGAACTCGCCCCACGAGGTCGGGGAGGAGGCGGCGAGCAGAGACACCTTGAGGGCGCTGTCCGACGGATGATCGGGGTCGAGCCTCACGGACCGGGGCAGGCTGATCCGAAGGGGCAGACTGTAATCGATGAACGTCTTGGTGATCGGGTGGGTGCCGTCGAATTTCCGGATGATGAGGTCGTTCCCGTCGGTGATGCACTCCGGGTTTGTGTCGAGGATCACGTCATCGTCGACCCGGATGCCCCAGTCGTAGAGAAGCGTGTCGAGCCCGCACTCGTGGGAGAGGTCGCGGGAAAGATCGAGGGCGGGATCGATCGTGAGGATGATGCGGCCGGCCCGGCTCGAGAGATACTCGCGAAGCAGCTCGACCTCGAAGGGCTGGAAGCGCCCCTGGGGGGAGCAGATCATGAGGAGGTCGATCCCCTCGGGGATGCGCCTCGTCAGGGAGAGATCGAGCCCGTCCAGATCGAAATTGCGCTGGCGAAGCTCGTTGCGCAGGGCGGAGAGCCCGCGGACGGGGCTGACATCGTCGGGGCTCATCTCGCCGTGGCCGGAGAGGAACAGAATCTTCTTCTTGTGAGGACTGGAGACATCGAGAATGGCGGCGGTGATGACCTGTTCCCCCTGGAAGGATTCGCGGAGCCCCTTCTTGCGCCCATAGAGCTCGTTGAAGGTGACGACGCGCCGGTTGTCGCCGCTGCGCAGCAGGAGGATGTCGGGCTGGTCGATCCCGAGCTTCTCGGCCTCCCTGCGGCTCCGGTACACATCGAGGTAGGTGACGGTGACCGCGCCGGCGGGGCGGCCTTGGGTCGCGTAGCTGTATTCGCGGAGCAGGCTGGTGATGTCCTGGAGGATCTGCGCCGACTCGCCGTTGTCGGAATCGGCGGTGAGGGTGACGACGATGCTCACCGGTTGCTGCAGCTCGCCGAGGTAGGAGATCGTTTCCGGGGAGAGGGAATTGCGCCGGTACTGGCTGAGATCGTAGCGCAGGTGATAGTGGAGGGAGAGGTAGTTCAATTCCGCGAACAGGGCGAGGAAGAGCAGAGCCTGCAGCACCAGGTTGATGGTGCGGATCCAGCGGGCGGCGCGATAGCTCTCGATCGGAAGCATGGGCGGATCAGTGGTGGAGCAGCTTCGCCTCGACGCCGAGGACGGTGAGGATGAGCGTCAGGACGGTCCCGGTGAGATAGAAGAGGAGGTGCCGGGTGTCGACGATCCCCCGGCTGAAGTCGTCGAGGTGCTGGAAGACGGTGGCATAGTCGAGCGCATGCCGGAGCGACTGGAAGGCGTCGACTTGGAGGAGTTGGGCATCGAGGGCGAGCTTCGGCCCGAAGATGAGCCCGATGAGCATCACGAGGGCGAGGACGCTCGCGACGGCCTGGCTGCGCGAGAGCGCGCTCGCGAAGACGCCGAGGGCGACGAAAAGCAGGCCGGACACCGCGATGTAGAGGTAGCCGCCGAAGAGCGTGCCGGGATCGAGCAGGCGGGGATCGGTGGCGAAGCGGTGCAGGATGAAGAAGAAGCCGCCGGTGGAGCCCCAGAAGAGCAGGTAGAGAATATAGACGGCGCCGAACTTGCCGAGGATCACCTCGGTGGTGGAGACAGGCGTCGTCAGCAGGGTCTCGAGGGTGCCGAGTCGCCGCTCCTCGGAGACGCTCTTCATGGTCATCAGCGGCACGAGGATGAAGACGGGGAGCCAGAAGAGCCGGAAAAATTCGCGGGCCGGGGAGGTTTCCTGGGCGGCCTGGCTGTAGACCTCGAGCAGGCCGGTGAAGATCATGCCCATCGCGGCGAGGAAGAGCGCGGCGGCGAGGTAGGTGCTCGTGCTCACCAGAAGCATGCGGATCTCGTGGCCGAGGATGGTGAAAAAGTGGCGCATGGGAGGGGAGGCGCGGCGCGTCTCCCGGGGAAATCAGGCTTGCGGATTCGGCGGGGGTTGTTGCTTGCGGCGGTCGGCCCCCGGCGCGTCGACGACATCCCAGCTGCGCTTGGTGGCGGCGAGGAAGACGTCCTCGAGCGTGGGATGCGCGCGGCTGAGGGAGCGCACGCGGTAGGAGCGGGAGGCGAGGGCGCCGAGGAGGCGTTCGCCGAGATCGTCGTCGCAGGGCGTGGTGAGGGTGGCGGCGTGGAAGCCCGATGGGTCCGGACCGGCGGCGGAGACGATCTGCAGGGTCGGCTCGACGCCGGAGAGGAGGCCGGGCAGGGCGCCGATGTCGCCGGCGATCTCGATCTCGTAGAGCGTCCGGCGGATGACTTCGCGGCGCAGCTCCGCAGGCGTGCCCTGGGCGACGATGCGCCCTCCGTTGATGATGAGCACGCGGTCGCAGGTGACCTCGATTTCGGGGAGGATGTGGCTGGAGATGATCACGCTCATGCGGCCGCGGAGGCCGGCGATGAGGTCGCGCACGATCAGTATCTGGTGGGGATCAAGCCCGATCGTGGGCTCGTCCATGATGATCACCTCGGGCTCGCCGAGGATCGCCTCGGCGATGCCGACGCGCTGGCGCATGCCCTTGGAGAGCATTCCGATGATCCGGTGCCGGATGCGCTGCAGGTCGCACAGTTCGAGCACCTCGTCGAGCCGCGTGTGGAGACGCTCGCGGGGAATCTCCTTCAGGCGCCCGCGGTAGTAGAGGTATTCGTTCACCCGCATCTCCTCGGGCAGCGGGTTGTTCTCCGGCATGTAGCCGATATGGCGCTTGGCCTCGTCGGTGCGGGAGGCGACCGGGATGCCGCAGATGCGCACGACGCCCGAGGTGGCCGGGAGAAAGCCGGTCAGGATCCTCATGGTCGTGCTCTTGCCCGCGCCGTTGGGCCCGAGCAGCCCGACGATCTCGCCACGGCGCACGGTGAAGCCGATGTCGTTGACCGCAGCCACGCCGCCGAACGCCTTCACGAGGTGCTCCACCTCGATGGTGACGGGGATCGCGTTGGGTTCGGCGGGGGGCATTCGGATAATTGACAGCGTGGACGACGGCGGTTCCCGGGCAAGGCTACTTATCAGACCGCTTCCGTCCGGTGCGCGCGGAAGGCGCTTCACCGGTTCGAAGGCGGATTGTTGCCGGTGTGGAACTCCCGGCGCCTGCGGCGGTCCGGCTCATTGCGAGAAGGTCACCTCGCCGGCGCGGAAGCGCTCGGGGCGGCCGTGCTCGTTGCGGATGAGCAGGGCTCCCTCGTCATCGATGCCCGCTGCGGTGCCGCGGACGTGGCGGTTGCCGTGGACAAGCACCACCGGCTTGCCGCGGAGTAGGTCGTAGCGGTTCCAGAGATCAGCGAAAACCTCCGTGTGCCGCCCGTCGACAAAGCGGTCGTACGCCGCGAGCACGCCGTCGATGACGGCGGCGGCGAGCCGGTTGAGGTCGACGGGAGCGGCGGCGCATTCCGCGAGTGTGGTGGCCCGCGTCCCCAGCTCAGGCGGCAGCGTACCGAGCGGGCCGTTCACGTTGAGACCGAGGCCGAATACCAGGTCGCGGATCTCATCGGCGTCAATCCTGGCTTCGGTGAGCATTCCGCCAAACTTCCGCCCCTGGAAATACAGGTCGTTGGGCCACTTTATTCCGGGCTGGATACTGCAGAAGCCGGCCACGAGTTCGCAGAGGCTGGCCCCCATCCAGAGGGTGAAGGTGGACATGCGCGCGGGATCGAGGCGGGGACGGAACGCGAAGCTCGCGTAGAGATTGCCGTTGTCCTCGCTGTGCCACACGCGGCCAAACCGGCCTCGGCCAAGGGTCTGGCGGCGCGACAGCACGACAAACGGCACCGCGCGCCCCGCGGCGAGCTCGCGCTCGGCTTCGTCGTTGGTGCTGTCGACCTCTGCGAGGCAAAACGTGTCGAGCCAGCGGTGGCGGGGGCGCAGGTGCGCCTTGATCAGCAGGGGGGTGAGCCCGGCCGGCTGCCGGCTGATCCGGTAGCCGTGGCTGCGCACGGCCTCGAATTCGAAGCCCTGCTCGCGCAGCTTCTTCATGTGCATCCAGACGCCGACACGACTCATCCCGAGCTTCTTCGCGAGGGCGTTTCCGGAGACGAACTCAGGGGCGCGGTCGAGGAGTTCGCAGAGGATGACGAATTCCGGGGAGATGGCGGGCTGCGATCGCCCGGAGGAAGTGCGGCTACCAGCCACTGCGGGTAAACGTGGTATCCCGAATCTCCGCCAGTTCCTTGGCGGCCGCGGGATCCGACTTCTTGAGTTCCTCGATCTGATCGTTGATCCACTTCAGATCGCGGAGGCGTTTTTCCTCCAGGTACATCATCTGGGCGCGCGCCTCGGGCGTGATGCCGATGCCGGGGAGCGCGTAACGGTTGAGAACGGTGCGGTCGAACGACGAGAGGTATTCTCTGGCCGTCGCAGCCTTGATCGCCTCGGGCGTCAGCCAGGGGCGGTCGTTGCTCCGGGGCAGGCGGAGCCCCCGCACGACGACCGGAGCCATCTTCACCGTGTTGGCGTCGGCCTGCTGATTTTTCGCTGCATCGGCCTTCTTGTCCTCCGGAGTCGGCTGCCAAGCGGGAACGAAAGCGAGGACCTGGTTCGTGATCTGGGCCGAAAGGCGGGGCCGCGCCTTGGGCGCCGGGCTTTCTTGCGCGACGGGCGCCGCTGCGGCCTGTGTGGAGACGGCGACCTGCGCCGACGCGGGAGCCGATGCGTCGGTTGCCTGCTCATCCGGCGCAGCCCACAACGGAGCGTTAAGGAGCAGGGCGAGGCAGGGCCAGAGGGCGGCAGATCGGCATCGCGGGTTCATGCTGAAGTATGACGGGCAATTCTACCGAAAGTTGCATACCTTCTGTCAACGACATGCGCAAGACGCTCTCAGCACTGCGAAATCAGGTTCCCGCGCTCCTAGGAAGCCGGCCCGGCGGTTGCCCGGGCGATGATCAGGTGGGGAAATCCCGGCTCGGTATTCAGCTTCCCGGCCCACTCCGCAAAACTCCGTTCAGTCGGGTTGCGAACAGCTAGCGCTGCGATTAGTATCCTCCTCTGCTCCAACGACATGTCAAAAGAGAGGATTTCGGATATCCCGAGGGGCGCCGGGTCGCGCAGGCGAGCGGCCATGGCCCGGGCCTTGGAGCCCTCCTTGTCGAGGGCTTCGCGGGCCTTCTCGAAGAAGGACTGCGCCGCGACTTCGTCGCCTTTCAGTTTGGAGATGATGTAGCAGAGGAAGTAAGCGGAAGACTCCTGTCCCGGCGCCCGCTTGACGACGGCGGCGGCCGCTGCGGCATCACCGCGGCTTAGCGCAGCCTGAAATGCGAACGCCGGCACATCGAGTTTGCCGATCTGCCGTGCGAAGCCCTCTTCGTTGCCGCATCCGTATTCGATCGCCGCGGAAAGCAGGGCGTCCAGGCCTTCGCGGGTCTTCGCGGACAGCCGGGAATCGTGCGCGGCCCGGGCGAGGAAATCCATTTTGATCTTCTCCGCCGCGGGGCGGCCGCGGCCCGTGAGAAGCGCAAGCGCGATCACGTCGCCTGCGGCATCGACATCCGCTGGGGCGGCCTTCAGACGCGCCTCCGCCTCGGCGAGCAGGCCGGCGGCTTCGCCCAGCCCGAGCCGCGCTTCGCGAAGGTTGTGAGTCAGGCTCTCCGACTTGAGACCGTGCTGGGCGGCGGCCGTAAAATGCTCCGCCGCCCTGTGGAAATCGGCACGGGAGAGCGCGTCAAATCCGAGCGAGTTGTGGGCGTAGTAACAGGGCTTGGGCGCAGCCAGCGCCTGCCGGTTCAGCGCGCGCCGCTCCTCGAGCCCCGGGGTGATGCGGGCGAGCAGGTAGAACAGGGCGCCGTCGTTCCTGTCGGAGTCGAGCAGTGCGCGGTAGCGTTCCGCAAGGGCGACGCCCGGCAGCGCGATCTCTGCGAACTGCTGGTAGTAGCGGTGCCACTCGACGAGGATGGGCCGGTCGCCGAGATGGCGGTCAAAGAACCGCTGACCCTCCTCGGGCTTGAGCAATGCGACCGCCGTCCTCAGCAGTTCCTCGCTGCCGGGCTGCAGGTCGGCGAGCAGTTCGAGATGGCGCAGGGCGGCTTCGCGCCCGCGCTGGGAGAGGAGCACCGATATGCGCTGGTCGACCGTCCCCTCGACGAGTTCAGCGATGCGCGTGCGGGAGGTCCGCGTGGCGCCACTCGGGAGCTGGATCTGTTTCGGAAACTCGGTGAACACGAAGTCGGGCTCGGCGAGGAAGTAGGAGTCCTCGTTGGCGTGGATCTCGAAGGCGCCGTCCTGGGCGTTCGGGTCGGGCTTCGCGCCGCGCTCGTAGTAGGTCGTCGTGTCCTTGAAGATGATCGCCGTGCGGTCGGCGTTGACCACGGCGACGCGCGACTCGGTCAGGTGGGAGAAAAACGGCAGGGAGAACTCGAACGTCTGGGGTCCGGCGGATGCGCCCGCGGGGCTGCCCGTCACCGTGAAGCGCCCCTCGGATGCGGCGAGAATCACGGGATGTCCGCGCGAGATCTTGTGGACGACACCGTCGACCGTCACCGAATACGGCTGGGGCGTCCCGGCCACGAGCACGACCTTGAGGTTGCCGGCGCGGACGGCGCAGATCGCGCAGACGACGACGGCGGCGGTCGCCGCGACGATGAGCGCCCCGACGGCGAACTTCTTCATGGCCCCCGGCTCTTCGGAGACCGCCGCCGGGGCGGCTGCGGCGGGGGCGTCTGCCGGCTGCGGCGCAATCGAGGCGAGGATCTCGCCGGTGACGTCCCTGCCTCCGAGAATGTTGTTCACGAGCGCCTGCATCGTGTAGATCGGACCCCAGGGGAAGCCCCACCAGCCGAAGACGAACGAGATCAGGCTGAACGGAATTCCGGGCAGCAGCCGGCTCTGGCCCGGCTTGATGAAGCGGATCGACGAGGGCCGCTTGAATGTCAGCACCAGAATCGAGACGCAGTAATGGTAGATGACGAAGCGCGCGCCGCGCGAGACCTCGTCGCGGATCGTGGCGGGCGGGAGGCCTGCAGCACCGACAATCCGGACGTTGGAGGGGGATTTCCAAGAAAGCATCCCCGAGGGAAACTGAGCCCCGGGAGGCTGTCACGCCTATCCGCGGACCTGGCCGGAGCCCGTGACCGCGTACTTGTAGGAGCAGAGCTCGCGCAGGCCCATCGGGCCGCGCGCATGCAGGCGGTCGGTGCTGATTCCGATCTCGGCGCCGAGGCCGAATTCGAAGCCGTCGTTGAAGCGGGTGCTTGCGTTCCAGAAGACGGCGGCGCTGTCGACGCCGGCGAGGAAGCGGCGCGCCGCATCGGCGTCGCGCGTGACGATCGCATCGCTGTGTGCCGAACTGTCGCGGTTGATCGTGGCGATGGCCTCCTCGACGGAGTTTACGATTCTCACCGCGATGATCAGGTCGAGGAACTCGGCGGTGAAATCGGCCTGTGTCGCGGCCTTGTGGGGCAGACCCTGCGCTTTGAGGATGGCGGCGCTGGCGCTGTCGCAGCGCAGCTCGACCTTCTTCTCGATGAGGGCGCGCGCGAGAACGGGCAGGAGCGTGTCGGCCGCCGCGGCGTGCACGAGCAGTTGCTCGGCGGCGTTGCACACGCCGGGCCGCTGCGCCTTGGCGTTGACGACGATGCGCGCGGCCATCTCCGGATCGGCATCGCGGTCGGCATAGATGAAACAGACGCCCTTGTAGTGCTTGATGACGGGGATCGTGGAGTTCTCCGTCACGAACCGGATCAGGCTTTCGCCGCCGCGGGGGATCAGGCAGTGGACGAGGCCGGCGAGCTTGAGAAGCGTGGTGAGCGCGGCGCGGTCGGTCGTGGGGATCAGTTGGACCGAGTCGGCGGGGAGCCCGGCCGCGGCGATCGCCTCGCCGACGAGTGCGGCCAGGGCGGTGTTGGTGTGGAAGCACTCCTTGCCGCCGCGCAGGATGGCGGCGTTGCCCGATTTGAGGCAGAGCGCCGCGCAGTCGACGGTGACGTTTGGCCTCGCCTCGTAGATGATCCCGATGACTCCGATGGGCACCCGGAGCTTGCAGATCACGATCCCGTTTGGCCGCACTATGCGCTCCAGTTCCTCGCCGACGGGGTCGGGAAGGGACGCGACCTGCCTCACACCCTCGGCCATCTGTGCGAGCCGCTTCGCGTTGAGGGTCAGGCGGTCGATCTGGGCGTCCGTCAGGCCGTTCGCCTTGGCATCCGCGAGATCCCGGGCATTGGCGGCGAGGAGGGCGTCGGCCGACGCCGGCAGAAGTCCGGCCAGACGTTCCAGCGCGGCGTTCTTCTGCGCGGTGGTTGCGGTGGCGAGCGACAGCGATGCGGCGCGGGCGCGTTGCGCGATGGCGGTCACAAGCTGGACGAGATCGGCTGACATGGGACGAAAATAGCCGCAAAAAGGCGCCGAAAGCGCAAAGGAAATCAGGGAAATGCCTCCTGCGAGGGACAGGCTGCTTGCCGGTTACCTGGTAGGGACAGGTTATTCTTTTTTCGGTGCTGAGCAGGATCTGGCGTGCCGCTATATCTTGTAGCCCAGTGTCTTAGTCAAACAAGCGGCTGCGGTTGAAGCGCCAGACGGCGACAGTCATCACCCCTGCGGCGATCGCGGCGAGGATGCCGGCTTTGGGCACGACATCGATCAGCGAATGCCCGGCCCAGAGCACATCGCCAAATCCCTCAACCGCCCAGTAGACCAGCGTGCACTTGCTAACCACCTGGATGTAGCTAGGCATGAAGCTGATCGGGAACCAGGCGCCGCCGATTGCGCTCATCGAGATGACGGTGAACGTGGCTAGGCCGTTCGCCGCGGCAGGGCTGGGAGCGATCGCCGCAATCAGCAGTCCAAAGGCCGAACAGGCGGCCGCTGTGCACGCTGTCACAAGAAGCAGTGCTCCCGCATGGGAGAAGATGTCGAGGCCGAAGAATACCCAGCCGGCTATGAAGAGGGCGATGATCTGCACCAGACCGAGAAGAACTCCGAATACGAACCGCGCCCAGACGATGTGTGCGGGCTTCACTGGCGACGCCATCAATCGCTGGAAGACGCCGCTGTTCTTCTCCTCGAAGAGCGTGTTGGCCGAGCCCGCCACGGCGAAGAGCAGGAACATGACCGCGTAGCCGCCAACGAGCCGGGCGGCCATCGGGTTCTTCACATCCTTGCCTTCCACCTGCTCTGTCTGGACATTTACGATCCGTGAGAAGATGTCCGCAGACTCGGATTCCTTGCCCTCTTGGGCCTTTGCGCCTGCGGCCGGCCGGCGCTTCAGTTCGCTGAATCCGAAGTCGCCCGACTGGAATTGTTGGTAGATTTTTTCGCGATCACCGCCGAAATTCTCTGCCAGCGTGTTCGCCATTGTGCGATTGAAGCGCTCGAGGTTCTTCTCGCCGAGGTATTGCTTTGCGCGTTTCTGGAGAGACTGGCCAAGGAGCTGGGGAACGTTGGAGAAGACCGTCTTTTGCAGGATGCCGTTCACCATCTGTGCCTCGATCTCGTTGCGTGGGTTGAAGAGGAACTTCAGGCGCACGCCGAACTCATTGGCGGGCAGCAGGTCGGCCGGAATGAGAAGAGCGTAGCGATACTCGTTGTCATGCAGGCCAGCGCGCACGTCCGCCTCGGTGAGAACCCGCGTGGAGCCCTTACCCAGATCCTTGGTGGTAATGACATGGAAGGTCTTCTCCCTTCGCAGGGCGTCGATCAGATTGTTTGCGGCGGGCTCGGCGCTGAGGTTGACGATGGCGAGGGGGATGCCCACGGGCCCCGAGTCCTTCCGGTAGATGCCGAAGACGTGCCCGAAGAGGTAGATCAAGCCGATCGGCACGCCGAACGTGATGAGAATGGCGGCCTTTGCGCGCCGGAAAGTTAGGAGGCCTTTCCTGACAAGGATGAAGATCTGGGACATGGTGCGGCTGTATCAGCTGTCGCGGAGCGTGCGGCCGGTGAGATGGAGGAACAGGGCCTCGAGGGTCGGGCGCCTGCTGACGAAGAGGCGCGAGGAGAGGCCGAGCGATTCAGTAAGGGAGAAGAACTGAGAGAGAGGATAACCCGGATTTGGACGGAAGCGATGGGTATCATCCACCAGCGCGACCTCGCCGTGGGCGGCGAGACGCTCGGGGAGGGGGGCGGTCGCCTCGGTGGCCGGGAAAGTGATCTCGTCCTCGAAGGGGAGTTGGGTGAGGAGTTCGTCGAGCGAGCCGAGCGCGAGTATCCGGCCGTGGTCGATGATGCCGATGCGGGAGCAGAGCCGCTCGGCCTCCTCCATGTAGTGGGTGGAGTAGATGATCGTGACTCCCTCGCTGTTGAGCTTCTCGAGATGCTCGAAGATCGCGTTGCGCGACTGGGGATCGACGCCGACGGTCGGCTCGTCGCAAAGGAGAATCCGGGGATGGTGGAGCAGCGCGGCGGCGAGGTTGAGCCGGCGCTGCATGCCTCCGGAGAAAGTCTTCACGATGCCGCGCCGGCGATCGTTGAGCTGGGCGGCGCCGAAGGCTTCGTCCATACGGGCGGCGAGCTCCGCGCCGCGCAGGCCCTGGAGTTCGCCGAAGATCCGCAGATTCTCCTCGGCGGTGAGCTCCGGGAACAGTGCGATCGACTGGGGGACGAGACCGAGAAGGCGGCGGGCACGGCCGCCCGTCACAAGGACAGGTTGGCCCCCCAGTTCGAGAGCCCCGGTGTCCGGGGGACGCAGCCCGGCGGCGAGCGACATGAGCGTGCTTTTCCCCGCTCCGTTGGGCCCCAGCAGACCGAAGAATTCACCGGGACTTACGGAAAGTGAGACATCGTCGAGCGCAGTGATCGTGCCAAAGCGTTTGGTGACGCGATTGATTTGAAGCATGGAATAAAGGCTTCCGCCGGGGAACAAACCGGCTCGGCGGCGAATAGTTACTGGGGTTCGGATTTTTTCCGGGAAGAGGCGCGGTCCTGCAGCCCGCCGGCCTTGCGGAAAGGAGAGGGGCGTCAGGCCGGGGGACAGGTGAGTTTGCCGAAGGTCATGGGTAGCCGGGCAGTGGGGCGCCGAGTGCCGAGCGGCCCGCAGCGGAACCCGACCGGACATGCGTCTCCAAGCCCGCGAGAACCGGCAAGGCCGGCGGCCGACGACAAAGCGGCATCCCGACCGTAGCGTGACGCATGCGGTACGCGGACCGGGGCGGGAGAGTGGGGCATTTGCTTAAGGGTGGAGGTGGTCATTTTCAGGGAAAACGTGTTGTCGGGCGGGGGGGAAGGGGCTCAGCTGGCGGAAAGTGTTTTTAGGTGCCGGCGCCCGCCGTCAGGCCGCAGAATCGCCTTGAGCGCGGCCACGTGGCCGCCGAAGGCGCGTCGCCCTGCGGCGGTAATCGCGACCGAGGTCTTCGGCTTCCGGGCCACGAAGGCCTTCTCGACGGCGATGTAGCCTGCCCGCTCCAGCGTGAGAAGGTGGGCGCCGAGGTTGCCGTCGGTCAGGGCGAGCTCCGCCCTCAAGGAGGTGAAATCCGCCTGCTCGCGCGGCCCGAGGCGGCAGAGCACCGCCATCACCTTGAGGCGGGCGGGCTGATGGATGACGGGGTCGAGATCGGGCATGGCCGTGCGCCAGCGGTGGCGAACGCAGGGAATCCGGAGCGGGCCGGCATGCCGGCCGCCGAGAGGGCATCACCAGAGTACTCTATAATTCAGAGTACTCTGTCAATGAAGTTCCGGGAACGCCGGGGCCTGATTTCCAGGGGAGACGCTCGGCCGGCCGCGATCGGCCATCATCGCCGTCACGGGGCGATCTGGATGGTCTGCCGCGCCCGTTGCTCGCGGCTTATCCCGGCTCCGCGAGTGACCGGAGGGTGCGGTATTGCCCCCACGCTGGGCAGCTGTCGGCGCGGTCGAGCAGGACGGCTTCCGGAATCCGACGTCCCGGGAGGTGAGCACAACGTCGATCAGGCCGGCGATGCCCGGAAGACGCAGATCTTCGTCAACCAGGTCGCGCGGCATTCCGTAGCGCACGTCGGTGAAAACGCCGACGGACATCCCCTGCGCTCTGGCGGCTCCCCCCCGCGGCGTGATCCGTGTGTTGTAGCGCCGGAGGATCCGGCAGCACTCGGCCACCTGCGCATCCGAAAGCCTGGCGCCGGCACACTCGGCGAGCCGCGCGACCGCATCAGTGAAGTGCGCCTCCAAGCTCGGGGGGGGCCTCCCTCGTACTCGACCAGCGTGTCGCCCAAGTCGAAAGACAGCGCCTTCATGGAGGCTACGGAGCTGCCGTCCCGCCGGCTGTCGGCTGGCTTGGCGTGCCGCTCCTCGGCCGGCGCATCATTTGCCAACGCACAAATCCGAAGCGCTCGTAAAGCCCGTGCGCGTCCCTGGTGCCGAGGTACATTGCCGTGGTGGCGAGATCAGGGTGGTTCACGACCTCTTCCATCAGGCGCTTTCCCAGCCCGTTACCGCGATGGGCCGGATCGACGAACACATCGCAGATCCAGGCAAATGTCGCTCTGTCCGTGACCGCCCTGGCGAATCCCACCTGCCGCCGAGTCTCCGCCACGTAGGCCCCGAAACACAGCGAGGAAGCCAGAGATTTTTCAATGGTTTCCCTTGGGCGGTCGGAGGCCCAGTAGGTCGACTGCAGCGACTTCGCGATGAAATCGTGGTCGAGCAGGGCGGGATCAGTGCTGATGAAATAGTCTGGCATGGTAAGTGGCCGGGAAGGGAGTGCCGTCTCGAATCGGTCCGCCTGCGCTCACCACTCAGTCCTAGAAATAAAAGCAGGGCCGGCGTTTCGCGATGGAGGCGCGAACCGCTCGCGTGCATTCGGCTAGACGGATTTCGGGGAGGGGCACGATCTGAAATCGGGGGCAGGATACCAGTGTTTCGCCAAGGTGTATCTCCGGTGCCCTGAATCAGGCTTTGGCCGCCGCGGCGATCGCGAGGGCTCGCGATCGTACCGCGCCCCAGGCGGCGTCGGGGATTGTCGGACCGAGGTGCCTGACGGTCTCCCCGCCCATCAGCGACGCGAGGGAGCCGCACACGGGAAGCGGCAGGTCACGGAGGAAGCCGTAAAGGAAGCCGCCGGCCCAGGCGTCGCCGGCGCCGTTGGTATCGACCACGTCGGCGACGGTCAGCGGCGGGATCCGGTCGAGTTCGTCTCCCCGGGCGATCCAGGCGCCGTCCTTGCCGACCTTGACGGCGGCGAGGACCCCGTGACCGGCCAGCCGGCGGGCGAGCGCGGGGTAGTCGGAGGTTCTGTCCTGAAACAGCGCGCGGATCTCGTCCTCATTGGCGAACACGACGTCGATCCCGCGCTGGAACTGCTCGAAGAGCCAGTCGCGCGAGACGTCGACGATCTCGAAGGAGGCCAGGTCCAGGCTCACCGTGCACCCGGCCTTGCGCGCCGAATCGATCACGGCCGTGATCAGCGCCCGGTTGAAGACGAGGTAGCCTTCGATGTGCGCGTGGCGGCAGCCGCGAAAGTCGGCGGGTGAGATCTCCTCCGGCGCCAGGGTCATCGCGGCGCCCAGGCAGGTGCGCATGGTGCGCTGCGCGTCGGGCGTCACGAGCGCGAGGCACTGGGCGTTGGGCACCGTGCCATGCTTGAAGCGGGCGCCGTCGACACCGGCGGCCTCGAAGCGGCGGCAGTATGCCTCGGCGTAGTGATCGTTGCCGAGCTTGCCCAGGAAGGTGGCGCGCAGGCCGAGACGCGCGGCGTTCAGCGTGGCATTGGCGGAGGAACCTCCGGTGCTGCAGGCGGGCTCCCGCCCGAGAAGTCCCACCAGGCGTTGCATCTCGGCGGCGTCGATGAGCACCATCCCGCCCTTCGCGCCTCCGGCGTTGGCCAGGAACTTTTCGGGCACGGGCGCGAGCAGGTCCATGATCGGCGATCCGATCCCAATCAGGTCGAAGGTCGTTGCAGGAGAGTTCATTCGGGCAAGTGGCGTCGGGCCGCCGGTCACGATGAAAGCAGGCCGGTGCGCCGCGCAATCTTTTTGGCGGCCCGCTTCGGCTTGTCTTTCGCGAAAGTCGCAGGTTAATACCGAGTCCCGATGAAGTACATCTTCGTGACGGGGGGGGTTGTTTCCTCATTGGGCAAAGGCCTTACAGCGGCTTCGCTGGGGGCGCTTCTTGAGATGCGCGGCCTGCGGGTGCGTATCCAGAAGTTCGATCCCTATCTGAATGTGGATCCGGGCACGATGAGCCCGTTCCAGCACGGCGAGGTCTACGTGCTCGACGACGGCGCCGAGACCGACCTCGACCTCGGGCACTACGAGCGGTTCACCTCCGGGCAGCTTTCGCGGCTCAACAACCTGACTTCCGGCCAGATTTACGAGTCAGTCATCCAGAAGGAGCGCCGCGGCGACTACCTGGGGAAGACCGTGCAGGTGATTCCCCACGTTACCAACGAGATCAAGGCGCGCATCCACCAGGCGGGCAACGGCGTCGATGTCCTCATCACCGAGATCGGCGGCACTACGGGCGACATCGAGGGACTCCCTTTCCTCGAGGCCATGCGCCAGTTTGCCTCGGAGGCCGGGCCGCGGGAGGTGGCGTTCATCCACGTCACGCTCGTGCCTTACCTGAGCGCCGCCGGCGAGCTCAAGACCAAGCCGACCCAGCAAAGCGTGGCTAAGTTGCGCGAGATCGGCATCCAGCCGCATGCGCTCGTCTGCCGCTGCGACCATCCGCTCGGCGCCGAGTTGCGCGAGAAACTCAGCCTTTTCTGCAACGTGCCGGCGCGGGCCGTCATCGAGGAGCGCAACGTCGAGTCGTCGATCTACGAGCTGCCTCTCATGCTCCAGAAGGAGGGCTTGGACGACCTCGTGATCGACCTGCTAGACCTGAAGGTGCCGGCGAACCCCAAGAACATCTGGGCCGAGATCGTGCGCCGCATCAAGTCGCCGCGCTACGAGGTTACCATCGGCGTCGTTGGCAAGTACATCGAGCTCCAGGATGCCTACAAGTCGGTGTACGAATCGATCACCCACGGCGGGATCGCCAACAACTGCAAGGTGAACATCGTGCGCATCGACGCCGAGGCCCTCGAGGCTCCGGGAGGACTCGCCGCCCTTAAAAACCTCGACGGCATTCTTGTCCCGGGGGGATTCGGCGAGCGCGGCATCGAGGGGAAAATCGCCGCGGCGCGCTATGCTCGCACCCACGGCATCCCGTATTACGGCCTCTGCCTTGGCTTACAGGTGGCTGTCGTCGAATTTGCGCGCGACGTCCTGCGCCTGCGCGGCGCCAACAGCACCGAGTTTGACGCCCAGACGCCGCATCCGGTGATCACGATCATGGAGGAGCAGAAAAAGATCGTGGACAAGGGGGCGACCATGCGCCTCGGCTCCTACGAATGCGCGCTTACGCCAGGCACCCGCGCCCAGCGCGCCTATGGCAAGGAAAGCGTGCGCGAGCGCCACCGCCACCGCTATGAGGTGAACAACGACTACGTCGCTCGGCTGCAGCAGGCAGGACTGGTCGTGAGCGGACGCAACCCGCGCCGCAATCTCGTCGAGATTATCGAGCTCAAAGACCACCCGTGGTTTGTCGCGGTCCAGTTCCATCCCGAGTTCCAGTCAAAACCTAGCGCGGCGCATCCGCTCTTTGCCTCCTTTGTGGGGGCCGCGGTGAAACAACGCCGCTCCAGGCGCGCCGCCGCGCGCAAGTCGAAACGCTGAACTTTTCCCCGACATGTTTTTCGACCCGAAGAGACTGCTGCTGATCGCCGGTCCCTGCTCACTTGAGAACGAAGCCATCTGCCGGGCTGTTGCCGGGAAGTTGGCGGCGATCGCCCGTGAGCGACCGGAACTCACGGTCGTCTTCAAGGGATCATTCGACAAAGCCAACCGCACGTCGATGGGGGGCGAGCGCGGCACTGGAATGGAGCGCGGTCTGCAACTGCTCGCCATGGTGCGCCGGGAGTATGGGTTCCCGATTCTCACCGATATCCATGAGTCTGCGCAGGCGGCCACGGTCGGCGGGGTTTGCGACGTATTGCAGATCCCGGCGTTTCTCTGCCGGCAAACCGACCTGCTCCTGGCCGCTGCGGCCACGGGTCGTATCGTCAACGTCAAGAAGGGCCAGTTTCTCTCGCCGCAGGAGATGCAGTTTGTCGTCGCCAAGCTGAGGCAGGGCGGGGCGGCCGAGATCTGGCAGACCGAGCGCGGCACGACCTTTGGCTATCAGAATCTGGTGGTCGACATGCGCAGCTTTGCGCTGATGAAGGCCAATGGATGCCCGGCCATCTTCGACGCCACCCACAGCGTCCAGCTCCCGGGTGCCGCAGGGGGCAAGAGTGGAGGTCGCCGGGAGTTCGTTCCCCCGCTGGCCCGCGCGGCACTCGCCGCCGGTGCAGACGGGCTTTTCATCGAGACCCATCCAGATCCGGCCGTCGCCATCTCCGACTCAGAGAGCCAGATCCCGCTGCCTGATCTGCCCGCCCTGCTCGATAGCTGCCTCGCCGTCTGGCGAGCGGCGCGCTGAGTTCTCTTCTTGCAGGTGAAGCAGGGGATTTCCTCCTCCTCGGTGGTCCACTAAATCGAGCCAATCACAGGGTTCATTACCAAGGGCAACCCAGGGTCAACCCTTCTGCTTCCGCATAAAGCGTACGCCACTATAACCTGTCCCTCAGGCAGGATGGGCACACACCTGAATCTGCTCTGCGGAGAATGATTGCTGAGCGAAAACCTCCTTGCGCGCAGAGGCGTCCGAGACAGTTTTGGAGGGCCTCACTCTCGGGGCGTGCCATGACAGCAACCGATTCCAAAATCGAACGCGAGGCCGAGCGGCTTCTCCGGCTGCTGTCGACGGTCGACTGCGAACCGGGGCACGCCAGGAACTACGATTCGTGTCTTGCAGCCGCGCCGCTGACGCTCGAGATCGAGCGCCTCAAGCGCGAGCGCGGCGCCATCATCCTGGCCCACTCCTACGTCGAGCCCGAGATCGTCTACGGCGTGGCCGATTTCAAGGGCGATTCCTATGCGCTCAGCCTCCGGGCCCGCGAGTCGCGGGCGCCGGTCATCCTGTTCGCAGGCGTGGTCTTCATGGCCGAGACGGCCAAGATCCTCTGTCCCGAATCCACGGTGATCGTGCCCGACCGCGCATCGGGATGCTCGCTCGCCGACTCGCTCACCGGCGCCCGCCTCCGCGAATTGCGGGCCCTCTATCCCGACGCGGCGGTTGTCTGCTACATCAACAGCACGGCCGGAGTGAAGGCTGAGTCGGACGTCTGCGTGACTTCGGGCAACGTCGTCGACATCGTTGCCCGCCTGCCCGAGCGCCGAATCCTGTTCGTCCCCGACCGACTCATGGCGCAGAACCTGCGCGCCGAACTGCGCCGCCGTGGAGTCGAGAAGGAAATTGTCGCCTCCGACGGCACCTGCATCGTGCACGATCAGTTCAGTCCCGCGGACATGGCGGCCGCGCGCACCCAGTTCCCCGGCCTCAAAATTGTCGTGCATCCGGAGTGCGATCCGGCCGTCGCCGCCGCCGCCGATTTCGTCGGGAGCACGGGCGCAATGATGCACTACGTGCGGGCGACATCCGCGCCGTACTTCCTGATGCTCACCGAGTGCGGGCTTGTCGGACGCCTGCAGGTCGAGGATCCGGAGAAGCATTTTGTCAGCGGCTGCCGGCTCTGTCCCCATATGAAGCTCAATTCGCTCGAGAAGATGCGCGACGCGCTCGCAGCGCCGCAGCCCTCGCAGGTGGTCACCCTTGACGAGGATCTGCGCCAGCGTGCCGCGCGCTGCATCGACCGGATGTTTGCACTTACCTCGGCAGACTGATTGGATTTCACGGAATCCAATCCCACCGTGAACATCCCCCGCACCGATCACCTGATCGACCTGGCCCTCGAGGAGGATGCCGGGCTGGGCGACCTGACCAGCCGGGCCATCTTCCCCGCAGGCCATCGCAGCCGCGCCGTCATCACCGCAGGGCACGATCTCGTCGTCTGCGGGCTCGGCGTGGCAGCGCGCGTCTTCGAGAAGGTCGATCCGGCGCTGCGGACGGCCTTGTTCGCGACCGATGGCGACCAAGTGCGCCGCGGCGCCGTCCTGCTGCGCGTCGCCGGCCCGACGGCATCGATGCTCACGGCCGAGCGCACCGCCCTCAACTTCCTCCAGCGGCTCTCCGGGATTGCCACGCTGTCCCGACGGTTCGCCGACGCCGTAAGGGGGACCGGAGTGAGCGTCGTCGACACCCGCAAGACGACGCCCGGTTTCCGGGCTCTCGAGAAATACGCGGTCCGCTGCGGCGGCTGCCGCAACCACCGCTCCTCGCTCGGCGAGCACGTCCTGATCAAGGACAACCACATCGCCGCCGCCGGGTCGCTGGCGGAGGCCGTCCACCGGGCGCGCGCCGCAGCGCCGCACACGGCGCGGATTGAGGTCGAGGCCGACACGCTGGCGCAGGTGCGCGCGGCCTGCCGGGCCGGGGCGGAGGTCATCCTGCTGGACAATTTCACACCCGCGCAGGTGCGCGCGGCGGTCGCGCTGATCGCCGGCCGGGCGCTCGTCGAGGTGTCGGGCGGCGTGCGCTTCGAGACGCTTGCCGACTACGCCGTGCCCGGCGTCGCGGTCATCAGTGTCGGTGCGCTCACCCATTCGGCGCCGGCAGCCGACCTGAGCATGGGCATCGTGCCCGCGGGGAGACGGGGCGTGCGATGAGTGCGCAGGCCTCTGGAGACCGCCCAACGATGTCGGTCATCGAAACCGATTGCGTCGTGATCGGCGCCGGGCTTGCGGGCTCGGCCTACGCACTGCATGCGGCTCGCGCGGGCTTCCGCGTCGAACTGTTGTCGCTATCCGGGCCGCTTGAGGCCAACAGCGACCTCGCCCAGGGAGGCATCGTGTACGATCCCGCGGCGGCCGGGGACGGACTGCTGGCCGAGGACATCATGGAGGCAAGCGGTCGCACCGCGAATCCCGCGGCGGTGGAACAGCTGGTGCGCGAGGGTCCCGCGGCGGTGCGCAGCCTTCTGCTCGACGAGTTCCCTGTGGAGTTCGACCGGGATCCGGCCGGCGAACTGGACCGCACGCGGGAGGGCGGCCACAGCGCCCGGCGGATCATCCACGCGAAGGACACCACGGGGCACGCCATCCTCGCCGCGGTGGCTGGCGGAGTCGACCGCACACCCGGCATCACGCGGCGCACCGGCTGCGCCGCCATCGACCTGCTGACGCTCTCCCACAATTCCGACGATCCGCGCGACCGCTACGAGCCGCTGACTTGCTTCGGATGCTACGCGCTCGACACCGAGACCGGAGGCATCCTTGCCATCGTCGCGAAGAAAACAGTGCTCGCGACCGGCGGGCTGGGCCGGATCTATTTTCACAGCACCAACCAGCCGGGCGCCGTGGGGCATGGAGTCGCGATGGCCTACCGTGTGGGCGCCCGGATGATCGATCTGGAGTATGTCCAGTTCCACCCGACCGTGTTCTTCCAGCGGGGAGCACCGCCGTTCCTGATCACCGAGGCGCTGCGAGGGGAGGGCGCTGTGATCGTCGATGCTCACGGCAGGCGGTTCATGGACGACAAGCATCCGCGAGGCTCGCTCGCTCCTCGCGACATCGTCTCCCGCACGATCAAGCAGCATCTCGCGGTCACCGGCGATCCCTGCGTCTACCTCGACCTGAACGCGCTGAGGCCGGATTTCATCCGCGAGCGTTTCCCAGGGATCTGCGAACGCTGTCTCAAGCACGGGGTGGACATCACGCGCGAGCCGATCCCCGTGGTGCCGGCGGCCCATTTCTCCTGCGGAGGAGTCCACACCGACCTCAAGGGACGCACCAACGTGCGCCACCTGGCGGCAATCGGGGAGGCGGCGTGCACGGGCCTCCATGGCGCGAACCGGCTCGCGAGCACCTCGCTGCTCGAATGCCTCGTGGGTGCTCGGGCGGCGGCGCACGCCGATCTCGAGGATTTGCGGCGTGGAGACTTTCGGCATCCCGCCCCGCGGCCGTGGCTGAGCCCAGCGCGCGAGCCAGATCCCCTGCTGGTCAAACAGGACCTGCTCCAGATCCAGCACACGATGTGGAACTACGCAGGCATCATCCGGTCGCCGAGGCGGCTTGCACGTGCCCGACGCATCCTGCTCGAGCTGCGTGAGGACATCCAGGCCTTCTACCGGGACTGCCGGCTCACTCGCGATCTGATCGAGCTCCGCAACGCGGCGCAAACCGCGCTGCTTGTTGTCCACGCAGCCTCGCTGAATCCCATCAGCCGTGGGTGCCATTACGTGGTTGAAGAGGAATGAGGCCGCGGCGGGTGCGGGCAATGCAGCACACCCCATAAACGCAAGGGAATGGCATCCTTGAGCATGGACAATTTTTAGGTTTCTAAGCCTTGGCGTTGACCGCGCCGAAACCTCCCGGTAACACTGTTTTTGCATAACCTCAGACCTGAATGGAAAAACTCCTGATCGATCTGCCGGTTCCCTCAATGGGGGCCACGGTCAACGAATTGACGGTCATAGACCTGGTAGTGGCTCCTGGAGCCCAAATAACTAAAGGTCAGAAACTTGCAGAGCTTGAAAGCGACAAGTCTGTGTTCGATTTCGAATCGCCCTGCGACGGTACGGTGGTCGCCGTCCTGGGCAGGGCCGGCGACATCCTCCCCTCGGGAACCCCGTTCCTAAGGATCGAGACGGCTGACGAGAGCCTGAAGCATTTGAGGGCAAAGGAAGGTTCGGTGGCGGCTCCCCGAGCGCCGGAAGACGCAAAGAAGGAGGCTGCAGGCGAACCCCAGGTAGTACCTCCGCCGCCGGTATCGGCTCCGGCGGGCAAGATCCAGTGGACTCCGCGGGCGGCGAAGCTCGCCCAGGAGGCTGGGCTGGATCCGGAGTCGATCACGGATATCACTGCCACGGGCCCGGGAGGGCGGGTGTCAGGCGACGACGTCACAAAGTATCTCGCGGCGCGCCAGGGCGTGAAGTCCCCGGCTCCGGCGCTCCGTGCTCCGGCTGCGGCCGAAGGCTCGCGCTTCACCGACGAGACCGTCTGCGTGGCCGGGATCGGCTTTACCGTGCCGGCGAACGTGATGCCGAACAGCGAGATATTGAAGGCCTTCCCTCATATGACCGAGGAGGAGATCGTGCGCCTCACCGGCATCGTGGAGCGGCGCTACGCGGGGGAGGACGAGACAGCGACCCGCCTAGCAGCCACTGCGGTGGAGCACGCCCTCAAGCAGGCGCAGATCCCGATCAATGAGATCGACGGGATCATCATGGCGACGCTGCTTCCCGACCAGCCTGTGCCGAGCGCCGCAAGCGGCTTGGCGAAGCACCTCGGGATCAAGACGGCGCTCGCCTTCGACCTGAACGCCGCCTGCGCGGGCTGGCTCTATGCCCTCGAAGTGGGGCGCGCGCTCATCCGCGCGGGCACCGCGCACAAGATGCTCGTCGTCACGGCCGAGCTTCTGTCGCGCATTACCAACCCGAACGACCACAGCACGGCATTTCTGTTCGGCGACGGCGCCGGCGCCGCGGTGCTCGTCGACCGGCCCGGAGGCCACCGACTTTTCCGCACCGAACTCAGCGGCGATGCCACTTATTTTGAGGCAATCCAGCGGCGCGGCGGCGGCGCAATGCGGCCCGTGCCGCAGCCCAACGGCGACGATCTGCACCATTTCTACCTCCAGATGAACGGCGCGGTCGTCTTCAAGAATGCCGTCATCGCGTTCTCCGACATGATCGAGCGCGCGCTGCGCCGCCATAACCTGTCCCCAAGCGACGTCCAGTGGGTCGTCCCCCACCAGGCGAACGAGCGCATCCTCAAGGCGGTGAGCAAGCGCGTCGGCATCCCCTACGAACGCTTTGTGGTGACGCTCGGGAAATACGGCAACACTTCGGCCGCCTCGGTCTCGATGGCGCTGGGCTGGGCCTCCGAGGAGGGGATCTTCCAGCCGGGCGACAAGATCATCTGCAGCGCGGTCGGCGCCGGATTCACCTACGCGGGCGGCCTGCTCGTCTGGTGACGAAGCCCCCAGTGGCTTCGCTCCCTCGACGGGCCAAACGGCGGTCCGGCGGACTCTGCGGCGGCAACGCAATCACCGGGGAGCGGCGGAAAGCCGGCCGAGCCCGGCTCTCGCTTGCGAGCAGGATGGATCGAGGCGCAGCGCGATCTCGAACTCGCGCCTGGCCGGCTCAGGGCGTGCGGCGCGAAGCAGCCCCTCGGCGAGATAGAGGTGCGCTTCGGCGGAGAGGGGCTTGGCGCGGGCGATCACCCCGAGATGATGGACGGCGTCCGCCGGGCGGCCGAGCCGCGTGAGGAGGGCGGCCGCGGCGGAATGGGCTTCGAGGAGACCCGGTTCGGTTCGGATCGCCTCCATCACATGTTCCAAGGCCTCGTCGATACTGCCGGTCATGCCCAGTGCCATCCCCCAGTACAACCAGGCACTGGCCAGTTTTGGATTGATCTCAAGCGCGGCGCGATAATGGGTGATCGCTTCGGGGATCCGGCCGGTCCGAAGCATGCACTGCCCGAGATTGAAGTGGGCCTGCGCCGCCCGGGGATCGCTTCGGAGAGCCGCCTCAAAGCAGTCAACCGCCTCTTGTGTGCGCCCGAGCTGGTAGAGAATGTTTCCGAGATTGTTCTGCGCCTCGGTGAAGGAGGGACGCCGCCGCACCGCTTCGCGGTATTCCGCGATCGCCTCCGGCAGGCGGTGTACATCAGCAAGGCTGTTGGCGAGGTTGAAATGGGCGCGCTCGTTACCGGGGCATTTCGCCGCGGTGTCGGCCCAGAGCCCTATGTCGGTCCGGTAATCCTCGTTGCGCCGAATCGAAAGAGAGGCGAGCCCTACGGCCAGCACGAGGCACGCGGCGAACCCCCACCGCCCCGCCCGTTTTTTGAGCAGCCACACTGCGGCCACGATCACCGAGAGCAGCGGCAGGTACATCCTGTGTTCGGCCATCGTCTGCGTCGGCAGCGGCACGACGCTCGAACTCGGCGCCAGAATCAGGAAGAACCATGCGCCGACAAATCCTGCCGCCGGCTTGCGCAGCAGCGCGCACGCCGTGGCTCCCGCGAGGCTTGCGAGCAGAAGCGCCTGCGGAATCACGTCCATCGGGTCGGTGATCACGGAATTTCCGTAATCGACCACGAGCGGCCGCGGCCAAAGGGCGAGCCGCAGGTAATGCGGGATGGCCTTGCATTGGGTGAGTGCATAGGTCCACCAGGTGATGCCGGTGCCGAAGCCGGCGGCTCCGCCCCGGTCGCCTCCGGAGTTGATCACCAGATAGGCGAGGAGAATCCAGGTTGCCGCCAGCGCGAAGTAGTACCCCCGCCGCCTGCACCATGCTTCACCGAAGCTCCCGGCGACAAATGTGCGGTCGTACAGCAGCACCATCACCGGCGCCGTCACCATCACCTCCTTGCAGCCCATGCCCAAGAGACACGACAGAACCGAAAGAACAAACCATGCGTTTGCTCCACCGAGGGCACAGAGGAATCCCCTGACCCTCTTCGTCGCCTCTGTGGTGAGAATGTCTCCACAATGCAGGTTTTCGTGTGTTTCGTGGTGCTCGGAGGCCCCCCGGACGAAGCAGTACAGCGTCAGCAGGTAGAACAGCCCCATCAGCGATTCCGTGCGCTGCACCACGAAGGTCACCGATTCGGTCTGCAGCGGATGCACCGCCCAGAGCAGGGCGATCGCGAATGCGGGAAGCGAGGTCTCCCGCCAGGAGCGGCCGGAGCGGGGCGCACCCGGGAGGCGTTCGAGAGTGCGCCTGAGGAGTCCGAAAAGCACAAGCGCTGCAGCCACGTGCACTGCGAGATTGAACGCGTGGTAACTCCAGACGGCGGTGCCGCCGAAGGCGTAGTTGAGCGCGAAGCTCAGGTTCACCAAGGGGCGGCCGACGCAGGAGTTCCCGTTGGCCGGCGGCGACAACACCGTCCCAAGTTCCCCGAGATGCCTGATCGACTGGTTGGTGACGATGGCAGGCAGATCGTCGAAGAAGAACGGTGTGGAACGGCTGTTCGCGTAGGTGATGACGGTCGCGAGCGCGATGAGCACGCCAGCCGCCGCAGCGGCCCAGCCGATGCGAGACCGGCCCATCTGCCCGGTGTCAGCAGACGCGTTCGTTGTGGCGCAGGATGGGGCCATCGGCGGGGCGGATCCATGGCGGGCGGTCCGGGGCTGTTGCCGGAGGCGCCGAGTTGTGGAAGGAAATCACAAGCAATCTCTTGGGAGAGGGAGTGACCGTCTCGGAACAGGACAATCGATTAAGGGGAACCGGCCGCGACGCAAGCAGGCGTATCCGGAAAAGACTGGCGAGAGCGTTGCGTCGGGTGGCCCCGGCAACGCCGCAGGAAGGCTCTGCACAACCTGTCCCCAACGCATGCGACGCTGATTATTCGTATTAGTCCGCTTCGTTATGTCGCTGCCCGCCACGGGAATGGCTCGCAAATTGGAGACCAAGGGACGATTCTTCCCTATCATGAATCGGAAGCTGACTTTCACGATCACTGAACAGTCGAACCCCCTCCGCACGCGTTCAATCGTCGATCTGTGTGATTACCTGACCGACCGCATCCTTGTGCCACGCTTTTCCGAAAGCCGGACGAAGTGGAACAAGGAATACATGGACTTCTTCAATTTCGACAACACCTGCGATCCGCTGCAGCCGACCGGCACGATCCATTTCAATGTCCCTCCGCTGTTCGCGGGATGCGTGGCTTCGCTCGAAGCGGCGATCCGCGAGGAGCTCGGCAAGCTCAAGATCCGCGCCGGCACCTTTGCGCAGATGCCGCATCCGCAGGATCCGACAGCGATCATCCTGCGCATTCCGATCGAGGACAACCCGACGGCGCTGCTGCAGCCTCCCGAGGTGAACATGAGCCGCACGCGCGGCACCGTGGTGCTCCGCGATCTGCTCGGCTATCAGATGGTGAACGGGAAGTACGAGTTTGCAGCCGACGAGCTGCTGAAACGGATTGCGGGGGTCACCGACGAGCGCGTGGCCGCCTGCACGACGAGCCCGGTGCGCGACCAGCAGGTCGACGACGGTGTGCGGCGCACGCCGAGCCCGGTGAGCATGAAGGCGGTGCGGCGCTGCCTCGATGAGCTCAAGCAGTTTGCCGACTGGGCGATCGCCCACAGCTACCACCGGCTCACCGCTTATTGAGCGGGCTGGTGCCCTTCCCTGATTTTCCCTGCGCCCTGCGCGATCAGGGCGCTTCTGTCCCTTCTGGACAAACCGGATTTCCTGGTGGATCCCGCTGATGAGCGCTCCTGCGAGAACGCGCGGGCCAGCGCCGCCGCGCGCCCGGCGGCCTCCGGGACCGCCGCCTGCACCCCGGGCGTCATCGCCGTGCCCAGCGTGTAGGGATCGGCGACCTCGATGGCGAGGATGCGCACCTTCTGTGGCATCTGCAGACCGAGCTTTCGGCCGAGCGCCAGCGTCTCGCCGACGCCGAGGAAATGGGGCGCGGTGGTGAGCGCACCGCCCAGCTCCTCGGCGCCGAGTTCGTGGATGTGTCCGGGAGGCTGCCGCCCGGTCTGGACCGAGTCCACAAGCACGACTCCGTAGCGGTCGGCGACCTCGTCGAGCAGGGCCAGACCCATCTCGGTTGTCTTCCTGACCTCGATTTCGGCGCAACCCTCGAGCAAGCGGCTGGCGGCATCGGCGACATGGAGGCCGACGGCATCGTCGGTCAGGATGTCGTTGCCCAGGCCGAGGACGAGGATTGAGGCGGCTGACATGAGAATGGATCCGGGCCTGCGTTCGATCGCCGACACCCGGCTCAGGCCAACGGCGCGGGGCGCGGGGCCGGTAACGCCGCCTCGATCGTCTGGCTCTGGGAGCCGGCATCGGTGCCCTTGGGGTGCCTCTTGTCGAGAACTTCGAAGAGGGTCTTGGTCCAGTCGGTGGCGAATACGTTTGTCTGCATGACCCGCTTCGAGACGATCTCGACGCTGCATCGGTTTGGGCCGAGCTTCTCGACGAAGATTGCCACATTCTCCCCATAGCTCATCGTGTTGACTCCGCGATGGGCCAGGATGGAGCGGTCTGCGATGTTGGTGCTGACGAGTTCGAGCCCGACCTCCCGGACCAAGGCGGGGAGCTCCGCCCAGACTGCATCGAAGGACGCTTGGTAGACGACCTTCGTCCCGGTGCCGCGGGCTGCGGCTGCGTCGACCATGGTCGTGCAGCCGGCGAGCAGGAGCGCGATCAGAAACAATGGGATAGATACCAGGATTTGGAGGTTTTTCATGCGTGGCAGTCCGTCTGCCTATAGGGCTGCTACACCACCACAGCGGCGCCCGCGCGTCGAGCCGGGACGTGCCGCAGCCGGCATCGGAGCCAGGGGTTTCCCAAGCTATTCCTGGACGAGTTGCCGGAGGAGCCGGCGGCCGGGGCTGTAGATGCTGACCTTGAGCGGGGTGTGTCCGGGCAGGGAATGCGTGGCGCAGCCGAGGCAGGGATCGTAGGCGCGAAACGCCATCTCGACCTTGTTCAGCAGGCCCTCGGTGACGTGGCCTCCCTTGATCAGGCCCTTGGCGGCCTTCTCGACGCTCATGGCTATGCGGGCGGCGTTGTTCCCGGTGGCGACGATCATGTTGGCCATCGTGATGACGCCGCGGCCGTCGGTCTTGTAGTGGTGGAAGAGCGTGCCGCGCGGGGCTTCGACGACGCCCATGCCTTCGGAGGGTGTCGCGGTTGGAATGCGGCGCACCTCCTGGCTGGTGATCTCGGGGTCGTGCACGAGCTGTTCGATGCGCTCGGCGGCCTGGATCATCTCGATGACGCGGGCCCAGTGCGTCGCCAGCGTGTGGTGCACCGGGCGGCCGCCCAGGATACTGTAGAACTCGTCGCAGGCCGCCTGGGCCTTGGGCGTCGCCATGCCGTCGGCGGCGTTGAGGCGTGCCAGCGGCCCCACGGCGTAGATCGGAGTGTCGGGCCCCTCGACAAAATCCTTCCAGCCGCGCTGCTTCAGGAAGGTGAACTTCATGTAGCTCCAGGGTTCGACGTGCTCGGCGACGAAATCGCGGTACTGCTGGGCGGTGAACTTGCACACTTCCTGGCCGTAGCAGTCGACGACGCGGATCTTCCCATCATAGAAGCTGACCTTGTTCTGGTCGTCGACCATGCCCATGTAGCAGGTCTTGTGGGTGAAGGGATCCGACTGGATCATCTGAACGTAGTCAGGGTTGCCGAGCACGATCTGTTTGAAGACGCCGAGGGTCCATTCGGCGAACTCGACGCCGTCCTTCGCCAGTTCCTGGAATTTCGCGAGATCGCCCGACTGCAGCCCCTTGCTGACGCCGCCGGGCAGGCCGAGCACCGGGTGCACGACCTTCCCGCCGAAGTAGGCGATGAGCTCGCGCAGGCGCTTTCGGGTGGCGATGACGCGCTTGCCGGCCTCGAGGCCGACCTTGCCGATGACGCCGATGATGTTGCGCTGCTCCGGCGGGGCTTCGGGGCCGACGATGAAGTCGGGTCCGCCGAGCACGAACACGTGCAGCGCGTGGTCTTCGAGCATGAAGGTGTTGTAGACGAGTTCGCGGATCTTCCGGCCCGCGCTCGTGGGCTCGACCTTATAGAGATCGTCGAGCGCCTTGGTGGCGGCCATGTGGTGGGCGGTGGGGCAGACGCCGCAGATGCGGCTGGTGATCTGGGGCATATCCTCGGCCGGCCGGCCGAGGCTGAACACCTCGAAGCCGCGCAGCTCGGGCACCTGGAGATAGGCCCGCTCGACGTCGCCCTTGTCGTCGAGGTAGATGTCGATCTTGCCGTGGCCTTCGAGGCGAGTAATCGGGTCGATGGTCACGTTGCGCCTAGCCGCCTGATAGCTGGCGTTGGCCCTGGCGTTGGCCGCGTTGAAAACCTGCTTGGCTGCGTCTTCCATGGAGAAGGTGGGGGTTACTTGCCGTTGAGGTCGACCTTGCGGCGCAGGAGGCTCTTCGGGAGCGCGTAGCGGTAGAAGGTGCCGACGGGATCGGGGATGGCGGCGAGCACGGCGTTGATGCCGGCCTCATCCTTAGGGGCGACGTTTGCACACAGGGAGGAGAGAATCTTGGCGCCCTGGTCGTGGACGCGGGAGGTGGGGCCGAAGCAGCCTGTGCAGGGCATGTTGCCGGTTGTGCACTGGGCGCCGCAGCCGCTGCGGGTGGCGGGACCCATGCAGACAACGCCCTGCGCGAGGAAGCACTTCTCGGGGTCGAGGAGCGCCTGGTGGGGGCGCTTGAACTCGGTGAACGCGACGTCGGCCGGCTTGTTCGCCTTGCGCGGGCACTCCTCGCAGAGCGCGCTGTCCGGCGCGAGGACCGAACCCTTGGGTGGGAGCTGTCCGCTGAGAAGCGCGTTGAATGCATTGCGCGTCAGGTTCGGCGTCGGGGGGCAGCCGGGGATGTAGAAGTCGACGTCGACCACCTGGTCGAGCGAGCGCACGACGTTGCGGAGCTCCGGCAGGTGCGGATGGCGTCCCTGCTCCTCGAACTGGAGCTGGGGGCGGGTGCGACCGGGGTTCACCACCGAGGGGGAGTCTTCGTAGTTGAACTTGAGGATTTGTTCGCGCGGGAACTGGTTGGCGAGGCCGGGAATGCCGCCGAGATGGGCGCAGGAGCCGTAGGCGATCAGGTACTGACTCTTGCGGCGCAGCATCACGGCCATCTCCTCCTGCTCGGAGGAGCGGATGGCGCCATTGAGGAGCGTGGCGAAGATCGACTTGTCGGCCATCGCCTCGATGTCCTTGTACTTGAAATCCATCGCCACCGGCCACAGGACGATGTCGACCTTCTCAACGACGCCGAGGATATCCTCGGCGAGGTCGACGACGGTCTCCTCGCAGCCGCCGCAGGAAGCGCACCAATAAAGGGCAACTTTGGGCTTAGACATTGGCGATTTCCTCCTTGGCGGGTTCCGGGGCGGGAGCGGCCGCGCTCTCGCCGACCCTGCGGGCGAGCGCGATGACCTCCTCATCCCACTTGGCGGCCCTTCCGGGAAGTCCGAGCGGCCCGAGCGCCTTGATCTCGGCGGTCATCTCGTTGATGACCGTCTTCACGCGCTCGCCCTCGGCGGCGGAGATCCACTCGAGGCGGACGCGCTTCTCCTCGATGCCGAGGTCGCCCAGCAGGCGCTTGAGGAGCTGAAAGCGCCGGAGCATCTTGTAGTTGCCCTCGACGTAGTGGCAGTCGCCCGGGTGGCAGCCGCCGATGAGCACGCCGTCGGCGCCGAGGCGGAAGGCGTCGAGGATGAACTGCGGGTCGACGCGGCCCGAGCACATGAGGCGGATGACGCGGGCGTTCGACGCGTACTTCATGCGCGAGACGCCGGCGAGGTCTGCGGCGGTGTAGGTGCACCAGTTGCAGAAGAAGGCCACGATCCGCGGCGTCCATGCGCCGTTGTTGGGGGAGGCGGGTTCGCTCATGGGGCAATCCTGTGTGTGGGGGGAGGGGCTGGCGTGGTGGAGGATCAGTCGGCGAGGACGCCTTCGATTTCGCTGAAGACCTCCTCGTCCTCGAACAGGTTCTGGACGATGGAGCCGGAGGGGCAGGAGCCGACGCAGGTGCCGCAGCCCTTGCAGAGGGCCTCATTGATGGCGGCCTTGCCGGTCGCCGCGTCGAAGGTGATCGCGGTGTAGGGGCAGAGCGGCAGGCACGACTTGCAGCCGCAGCAATCCGGCAGGATGTGGGCGGTGTTGGGCTCCTGCTCGACGTGGCCCTTGTCGATGAGGACGAGGGCCTCGGCCGCGGCGGCGCCGGCCTGGGCGACCGTGTCGGGAATGTCGCGCGGCCCCTGGCAGCAGCCGGCGATGAAGATGCCGTCGGTGAACGTGTTCACCGGGGCGAGCTTGGGGTGCCGCTCGAGGAAGAAGCCCTCGGTGCCGCAGCTCATGTTGAAGAGGCGGCGGACGTCCTGGGAGTCGGGTTGCGGTTCGAGGCCGGTGGCGAGCACCACCATGTCGACCGGGATGCGGCGGATGAAGCCCGCCAGGGTGTCCTCGACGCGGATGACGAGCTTGCCCTCCTCCTCGGGAGTCATGCCCCAGTCAGTGACCTCGCCGACTCGGCCTCGGATGAAGTGGACGCCCTCGGAGTTGAGCTTCTCGTAGAACTCCTCGTAGCCCTTCCCGGGGGCGCGGATGTCGATGTAGAAGTTGTAGATTTCGGCCTCGGTGTGCTCCTTGAGGAGGTGGGCGAGCTTCATCGAGTACATGCAGCAGACGCGGGAGCACCAGCGGTTGGTGCGCTTGTCGCGCGAGCCCACGCAGTGGATGATGCCGATCGACTTGGGATGCTGGCCGTCGCGCAGGATGACCTCGCCGGCGGTGGGGCCTGAGGCGTTGACCAGGCGCTCGACCTCGAGGGAGGTGTAGACGTTGGGGTAGGTGCCGTAGCCGTACTGCGGGATGCGCCGGGCGTCGAAGGTGTGGAAACCGGTGGCGACGATGATCGTACCGACCTTGATCTCGCGGATCTCCTCCTTCTGGCGGAAGTCGATCGCCTTGCGGTCGCCGCAGGCCTCGACGCAGGTCTTCTTGCACTTGTCGGTGAGGACGCCTCGCTTGAAGTTCAGGCAGACGTCGGGGTCGATGAGCACCACCTGCGGGGTGGCCTGGGGGAAGGGGATGTAGACGGGCTTCCGCTTGCCGAGGCCCTCGTTGAACTCGTCGGTGAACTTCGGCTCCTTGTAGATGCAGTTGGCGATGCACTCCTGGCAGCCGGTGCAGAGGTCCTCGTTGATGTAGCGCGCCTTCCTCCGGATGGTGACGGTGTAGTTGCCGACGTAGCCCTCCATCTTCACCACTTCCGAGTAGCTCCAGAGCGTGATGTTTTCATGGGAGCCGACCTCGGACATCTTCGGAGTAAGGATGCAGGCGGCGCAGTCGAGGGTCGGAAAGGTCTTGTCGAACTTGGCCATGTGCCCGCCGATCGAGGGCTGGCGCTCGACGAGGGTCACCTTCTTGCCCGCGTTCGCGAGGGTGAGGGCGGCGTGGATGCCCGCGATGCCGCCGCCGACGACGAGCACGTCGGGGTTGACCGGGACCTGCTTCACCTCGAGGGCCTTGTGGCGGGCGACGCGACGGATGGCCGCGCGCGCAAGCGCCTTGGCCTTGGCCGTGGCTTCCCTGCGGTCGGTGTGTACCCACGAGTCGTGCTCGCGGATGTTGACCATGTGGAAGAAGAACGGATTGAGCCCGCCTGCGGCGGTGGCATTGCGGAAGGTGTGCTCGTGCAGAAGCGGCGAGCACGACGCCACGACGACGCGGTTCAGGCCGAATTCCCTGATGTCCTTCTGGATGAGTTCCTGGCCCGGGTCGGAGCACATGTATTTGTAGTCCCGTGACAGGACCACGTTGGGAAGCTTCTCGACGTAGCGGGCCACTTCCGGGCAGTCGACCATGCTGGCAATGTTGTGTCCGCAGTGGCAGACGTAGAACCCGATCCGGATCTCTTCCTTCATGCTGACCATGGTTGGGGTCGCCTGGGGCGTTCGAGGTTCAGGGTGTCAGACCGCTGCGGGAGCGGCCGGAGTGGTAAGCTTGGCGGCAGGCTCGTCGGGCCGCCAATTGAACGGGATGGCGCCGCGCTGGAGACCGAGCTCCTTGTCGAGGATTCCGAAGGCGAGGCCCATGAGCTGGCTGAAGTACACCGTGGGGACGAGCACGTCGCCGTACTCGGACTTCACCTTCGCATGGAAAGCATCGAGGTTGAACTGGCAGAGCGGGCAGACTGTCGCGATGCAGTCGGCGCCGCGCTTCTTCGCCTCGTTAAGCAGAATGTAGACAAGGCGGATGCCGGCCTTCGGCAGGGTGCCGGTGAGGCTGCCTCCGCAGCACTTGGTCTTGAGCGGGAAGCGCACGATGGTGGCGCCGAGCGCCTCCATCAGGCGGTCCATGGTCGTGGGGTTGTAGGGGTCGTCGAAGGTGGCGTAGGGCCGCACGATCTGGCAGCCGTAGTAGGTGGCAACCTTCAGGCCCTTGAGAGGCTTGCTGACTTTCTGGCGGATCGCCTCGAGGCCGACGTCGTTGATGAGGATATCGAGCGGGTGGCGCACCGCCGTGGTGCCCTTGCAGGTGAGGCCGATCGCCCCGAGTGCGCGGTCGACGGTCTCCTTCATCGCGGGATAATCGTGGACGTAGTGCTTGGTCTTGTTGAGGACCAGGTAGCAGGCGGCGCACGGGGTGAGGAGCTGGTCGAGCCCGCTCTTCTCGGCGAGGGCGAGGTTGCGGGCGGCGAGCACGCAGGCCTTTGCCTCGTCGACGGCCATGTAGGCGGTGGCGCCGCAGCAGTTCCAGTCGTCGAGCTCCTGGAGCTCGACGCCGAGATGTTTCATCACCGGGAGGAGCGACTCCTCGTAGGAGCGGCCGAGACCCTTCAGCGAGCAGCCGGGGAAGTAGGAGTATCTCATGGCTCAGGATCCTTTCTTGGCGTCGACGGCTTCCATCATCTTGGCGAGGTCGCCGCGCTGGCGGATCTTCTCCGGGAGCACGGTGAACCGGCCGGTCCGCATCAGATCGATGCCGAGGCGCCAGTTGCCGATGGCGGCGATCCAGTCGGTCTTCAAGAAAAGCACGATGGAAAGGAGCAGCTCGGTCACGCGGCCGTTCTTCCTCACCATCTCACTGAAATCGTGTGCGAGGATCGGGACCGGGAACCGCTTCGGGTAGATGCCTTCGTGGATCGCGCGCTGCTTGAGCTCGTACATGATGTCCGTGATCCGGATCTTCTGCGGGCATTCGACGGTGCAGGCGTAGCACGAGGCGCACAGCCAGATCGTGCGGCTGCGGAGGACCTCGTTCTTGAAGTCGCTGCGGGTCAGCGCCATCACCTGGCGCGGCGTGTGATCCATGTAGATGCTCAGCGGGCACACGCCGGAGCAGGTGCCGCACTGGATGCAGCTTTCGAGCTGCTCGCAGCCGGGCACGCGCATCACCTCCCGTCCGAATCCCCGGACCCGGTCGGCCTCATACTTGATCGTCGGCCGCAATTTGAATGTCGGTGCGCTGGCTTCGCCGCCTGGGGTGGCGCTGGACCGGCTGACAGTGGGGGCGGGCATCGGCTCGCTCGGGGCTGAGGGGTGCGTGCTCATCGAAGGAACCAAACCCCGTTTCCGCCAGGGCACGCAGCAACACGCAGTGGCGACCGCGGCCTTGATCAGTTGGGGGTTAATCGGGCGGGTTGCGTGAAGGGCGGACGAACTAAGAAGTCGCGCGCCGCAGGAGAACGGCGCGCGGCGACTTATATCTAGAGGACCCGGGGATGGGTGCGAGGAAATAATCGCTGCTTATGCCTTTGAGGAGTTCCTTTGCAGTGCTGCAGGATCGTTCCGACGGACCACCCGGAGTCTTTTCCGAGGATCGGGCCCCACGCTCGCCACAACAACCTGTCCCCATTGGCAATCGCGCCTCGGGGAAGGCGCCACCGGAGAGGGATCAGGGGGCGGCTGGCGGCCTTTCGGAAATCGTCACGGAGGTGATCCCCCAGAGGGTGCCGAGCGCCTGGCCGGCGGCGATGTTTCCATCGTTGGGAGGCAAGTCGCGATGCCGCAGGGTATTAAAGCCGGCCGTCTCGAGAAGAAACGCTGTTTTGTCGAGAAGGATTCGATTCTGAAAACACCCTCCGGTGAGGGCGACGGTGCCGATGCCGACACGGGCCGCCACTGCGGCAATGCTGCGCGCAAGCATCCCATGGAATCGGGCGGCAGCCCGGCCGACTTCCCCCTTCTCGGCGCATTCGAGGGCGCCGGCAACTGCCGAACCCCAATCGATCTCATAGACCGCCCCACCCTGGGTTGTAGTTATCGGTGCTATAAGTTTGTCTTTTTCATCATCAATTCCGTCGGCGGCGAACTCGAGATCCATGGCCGCCTGGCCTTCGAACGTCGCAGAGAGACGGAGCCCGAGCAGGGCGGCGATTCCGTCGAAGAGACGGCCGGCGCTGGTCGTCACCGGCGCGTTCGTGCTGCGATCGAGAAGCTGACGGAGCAGGCGCAGTTCACCGGCGCCGAAACCAAGCGGTCGCGCGGCGCGTTCGAACCGGGGGGTGTCGTCGGCGAAGAGGGCGTGGAGAAGTCCGAGCGCGCTCCGCCGGGGTTCGCGCACCGCGGCTTCGCCGCCGGGAAGGCGGAACGGGCGCAGGCGCGCCACGCGTTGTGCCGTCCGGGCGACGCGGTCGACGGCGATGAACTCGCCGCCCCACACCGTGCCGTCCGTGCCGAAGCCCGTGCCGTCCCACGACACGCCGAGCACGCGCTCGGGCCCGCCGCCGTGCTCGAGAAGACAGGCCAGGACGTGCGCCAAGTGGTGCTGCACGGAGACGACCGGCAGACCGAGACTGTGCGCAAAACGGGTCGAAGCGTAATCGGGATGCTGGTCGCAGGCGACCCGCCGGAACGGCTCGCGGTAGAGCGAGCCAAGCAGATCCACCGTGCGGCGGAACGCCTCCATCGACGCCGGGTTCGAGAGGTCGCCGATATGGGGGCTGAGCACGATCTTGTCGCCGACCGTCACGGCGACGGTGTTCTTCAAGTGCCCACCGACACAGAGCATGGGCTCGGCGGCGACCATACCCGGGAGCAGGGAGATCGGCGCAGGCGCATGGCCGCGCGCCCTCCGGAGGATCAGCGGGCCGCCGGCGCAGCTCCGCACGAGCGAATCGTCGACCGGGCGCGCGATCGGGCGATCGTGTTCGAGGAAGAGGTCCGCGATCGCGGCCAGCCGCCGCCGCGCATCGTCGTTTTCAAAGCACAGCGGCTCCTCGGAGAGATTCCCGCTGGTGGCGACGACGGGCCGGCCGGCCGCCTCGAGCAGCAGGACGTGGAGCGGCGAGTAGGGGAGGAGCGCGCCCACCCACGGATTGCCAGGAGCCACCGCGGGTGACAGCACACTGTCCTCGCGCTTGCGGACAAGGACGATTGGCGCCGCGGCGGAAGTGAGCCAGCGCACCTCTTCCTCGGTCGGCCCGGTGTGGGCGCGGAGCGATTCCAGCGAGGGGAACATCACCGCGAGAGGTTTCTCCTCGCGGTGCTTCCGGCGGCGCAGTTCCTCCACGGCGGCGTTGTTCGTCGCGTCCGCCATCAGGTGGAATCCGCCGACGCCCTTGACGGCGACGATCCTCCCGGAGCGCAGCGCATCGGCCGCGGCCGCGATCGCCTCCCCGCGCGCGGCGAGCTTCCGGCCCGAGGCGTCGACGAACTGCATCTGGGGCCCGCAGACCGGGCAGGCATTGGGCTGGGAATGGTGGCGCCTGTCGGCAGGGTCGTCGTATTCGCGGCGGCAATCGGGGCACATGGCGAAACCGGCCATGGTCGTCCGCGGCCGGTCGTAGGGCAGCTCGCGCACGATCGAGTAGCGCGGTCCGCAGCACGTGCAGGTGATGAACGGATAGGCGTGGCGGCGGTCCGACGGATCGGCCAACTCGCGCCTGCAGTCGGGGCACAGCGCGAGGTCCGGGGTGACGGCGGCGGTCGGGGCCGAGTCGCCCGGCGCCTCGCTCGCCAGGATGACGAAGCCCTTTCCCGGAAGCGGAGGGAGCCCCGGCACGCCAGGGGAGGACCGCTCCCGGAGGATGACCACCCGGGCGGCAGGCGGTGCTTCCGCGGCGAGAGCTGCGGCAAAGGCGGCCACCGATTCCGGGCTGCCCGAGGCGCGCACGGCGACTCCCCGGCCGTCGTTGCGCGCCCAGCCCCGCAGCCCGTGACGGGTCGCAATGCGGAACACGAACGGACGAAAGCCGACGCCCTGCACAGTGCCCTCGATCTCAAACAGCCGGTCGGCGACGGAGTCGCCCGGCCCGGGCGGTTCGGACGGTGGTGGCGGCGGCGTCACAGCAGCGCGCGGAGGTAGGCCAGCCAGCGATCCATCCCCTCGCCCGTGCGGGCGGAGAGCTCGAAGATCTCGGCCTGGGGAGCGACGCGCCGGATGTTGGCGAGCGCGGCGGCGCGGTCGAAACCGAGCACGGCGGCGACGTCGATCTTGTTCAGGACGACGGCGTGCGCGGAGAGGAAGATCGGCGGATACTTTAGCGGCTTGTCCTCGCCCTCGGTGCAGGAGAGCAGGGTGACGCGGCGGTTCTCCCCGAGGTCGAACGAGGCGGGGCAGACGAGATTGCCGACGTTCTCGACGAAGAGCAGGCGCACGCCGTCGAGCCCGAGGGCATCCATGCCGCGGGCAACCATGGAGGCGTCGAGGTGGCATGTGCCGCCGGTGGTGATCTGGGCGACCGGCACGCCGGGGCGGCGGAGCCTCCGCGCGTCGTTGTCGGTCTCGAGGTCGCCGACGAGCACGGCGCAGCGCACCTCGGCGGCGAGGGCGTCGAGGGTGCGCTCGAGCAACGTCGTCTTGCCCGATCCGGGGGACGAGACGAGGTTGAGCGCGCGGATCCCCAGCACCCTGAGCCGCTCCCGGTTCGCCGCCGCCTGGCGGTCGTTCCGGTCGAGCAGGCGCACCTGGAGTTCGGCGGTTTTCAACCGGCCGGGCAGCGGATCACCGGGGGGGGCGATGGGAGCGTCATCCGGCTCGCGGACGTCCACGACGATCACGTGGCCGGCGGAGGGAGGGGCGGGTTTCTGGGGCATGGGATCAGAGCATTTCGAGGCGGACGAGATCAAGCTCCCGGCCCCGCCGCACCTCGGTGGAGAGCCGGCCGCAGACCGGGCATTCGAAGACGAGCTGCGTATCGGGTTCGAACTCCTGCTTGCAGCCGGCACAATAGGCCAGGGCGGGAACCTCGTCAATTTGCACGGCGGCGCCCTCGGCGGGGCTGCCGGGCAGAATCACCGCGAAGGCGGACTGCAGCGCCTCGGGGTCGACACCGGAAAGCGCGCCGACGCGGATCACAAGGAGCCTGATCTGCGACGCGCCCGCCTGGCGGGCGTGATCGAGGGCGGCCCCGAGGGCCGACTCCGCGATGCTCAGCTCGTGCATGCCGCGACCATGCGGGTCGCGGCGGGAAAGTCGAGCCGCTCCGGCCGGTCAGGCGACCGGGCGCCATTCCTGCCAGACGTGGGGCGATCCGGCGGCAAGCGCGAGGATCGCGGCCTCGTCGGCAGGGCCGAGCCCCGGCCAGCGCGTCGTCCTCAACTGGTGTTCGATGCCGGAGGCGCGGAGCAACGCGATGGTCTCCCCGACGGCGCGGGTGTCGACGGGTGCGCCCGCGGCTTCGGCGTAGCGGGGAAGCGTGGCCTTGAGGTCCATGGCCACGAAGTCCAGCAGGCGCGCCTCAAGCAGGGACCGCACGATCTCGGGCCGGCTTCCGTTGGTGTCGAGTTTGGAGAGGAAGCCGAACGCCTTGATCCGCGCCAGGAAGCCGGCCAGGTCGGGCTGCAGGGTCGGCTCGCCGCCCGTGACGACGAGGCCGTCCAGCTTCCCGCGGCCGCGCGCGATGTGCGCGAGGACGGAGGCCTCGTCGAGGGGCGGGCCAAACTGCTCCGGGTGGACAAGCGACGGGTTGTGGCACCAGGGGCAGCGCCAGTTGCAGCCCTGCGTGAAAACGACGGCGGCGATGCGGCCGGGGAAGTCGCTCAGCGAGCAGGGCACGAAGCCGCCGATCCGCATGGAAATGGTGCCGCGGGACGCGAACGGCCGCGCCGGGTCAGGCCACGGCCGCGTCGGGCAGCCCGTTCTCGGGGGCGCCGGAATCGGCGGGGACGCGGTAGACGCGGCGCCGCGCGAACTCGGCCTGCTTGCCCTCGTTCCACTGCTTGACCGGCCTGAGGTAGCCGACGACGCGGGAGTAGACCTCGCTCTCCTTGCCGCAGTGCGGGCACTTGGCGTGCTCGCCGGCGACGTACCCGTGCTCGGGGCAGACGCTGAAGGTGGGCGTCAGCGAGAAGTAAGGCAGGCGGTAGCCCTCCGCGATGCGGCGGACGAGCCGCTTGACGGCCTGCGGGTCGGCGATGCGCTCGCCGAGGAACAGGTGGAGGACGGTGCCGCCGGTATAACGCGTCTGGAGATCGTCCTGGTGGTCGAGGGCCTCGAAGAGGTCGTCAGTGGCCTGGACGGGCATCTGGGTCGAATTGGTGTAATAGGGCTTCGCGCCGCCGGCGAGATCCTCCTCATTGGCGGCGAGGATGCCGGGGTACTGGGTCTTGTCCTTCTTTGCGAGCCGGTAGCTGGTGCCCTCGGCGGGGGTGGCCTCGAGGTTGTAGTGGTTGCCGGTCTCGCGCTGGTAGGCGACGAGGCGGGCGCGCATGAAGTCGAGCGTGCGCAGGGCGAACGCGCGCCCCTCGGGCGTGACGATGCTCCCGAAGCCGATGTTTGCACAGGCCTCGTTCATGCCGACGAGCCCGATGGTGCTGAAGTGGTTCTTCCAATACGCGCCGAAGCGGTCGTGCATGTGCCGCAGGTAGTGCTGGGTGTACGGGTAGAGGCCCGCGGCGGTGAGGCGCTCGAGGAACTTGCGCTTCGTCTCGAGGCTCTCGCGGGCGAGATCCATCAGGCGCGTGAGCCGCGCGCGGAAGGCATGCTCGCGCTCGGCGAAGGGGGCGTCGGCGCCCGGCGCGCCGGGCGCATCCTGGGTGGCGAGGAAGCCGAGGCGCGGAAGGTTGATCGTCACGACGCCGATGGAGCCGGTGAGAGGGTGCGCGCCGAAAAGGCCGCCGCCGCGCTTCTCGAGCGTGGTGTTGTCGATGCGCAGCCGGCAGCACATCGACCGGGAGTCCTCGGGCTTCATGTCGGAGTTGATGAAGTTCGAGAAGTAAGGGATGCCGTAGCGGCCGGTCATCTCCCAGAGCCCCGCGAGGTTGGGGTTGTCCCAGTCGAAGCTGGGCGTGAGGTTGATCGTGGGGATGGGGAAGGTGAAGACGCGGCCGCGGGCATCGCCCTCGGCCATGACCTCGAAGAAGGCCCGGTTGAACAGGCTCATCTCCTGCTGAAACTGGCCGTAGGTGAACGGCTTCAGCTCCCCGCCGCAGACGACGGGCTGGTCGGCCATGTGGGCCGGGCAGACGAGGTCGAGCGTGACGTTGGTGAACGGCGTCTGGAAGCCGACGCGCGTGGGCACGTTGATGTTGTAGACGAACTCCTGCAGGGCCTGCTTGACCTGGACGTAGGTGAGCGAGTCGAAGCGGATGAACGGCGCGAGCAGGGTGTCGAAGCTCGAGAAAGCCTGGGCCCCGGCGGCCTCGCCTTGGAGGGTGTAGAAGAAATTGACGATCTGGCCCAGCGCGCTCCTCAGGTGGCGGGCGGGGCGGGCCTCGATCTTGCCCGGGACGCCGCAGAAGCCCTGCATGAGGAGGTCGGAGAGATCCCAGCCGACGCAGTAGACGGAGAGCTGGTTGAGATCGTGCACGTGGAAGTCGCCTCCCTCGTGGGCGGCGCGGATCTCGGGCGGATAGATGGCGTTGAGCCAGTAGGTCTGGGAGGCGGCGGAGGAGAGGTAGTTGTTCAGCCCCTGGAGCGAGTAGCTCATGTTGCTGTTCTCGCGCACCTGCCAGTCGAGCTGCTTGAGGTAGCCCTCGATGAGGGCGACGTCCTGCCGCGCCGTGATCTCGCGCAGGCGCTTGTGCTGGTCGCGGTAAACGATCAGCGCGCGGGCGGTCTTCCGGAAAGGCGAGTCGAGCAGCACCTCCTCGACCATGTCCTGCACCTGCTCGACGGTCGGGATAGGGTCGGCGATCGTGCCGAGGAGCAGATTGACAACGCGGACGGTGAGGCGGTGGGCCATCGCGCTGTCGTATTCGCCGGTGGCCTCGCCGGCCCGCGTCAGCGCGCGGGTGATCCGCGCCGCGGAGAACGCCACGAGGCGGCCGTCGCGCTTGCGGATCTGCGCGGGGAGGCCCGGCGTTCCCTGCAGAAAGGCGGCGAGGTCCTGGGCGGGAGTCGGAAGATGCATGGAAGTGGATCTCATGGAGAAAATCGGAAGTTGTACGGGCTGGGCGGACGGAAAAGGGAAGGGCGGACTCCGGGAGAAGGCGGTGCGGACATGGCTATCGCCAAGCTCGGCGGGAGCGTCGGCACGGCGGGGTAGGCGGCGGGGGAGGGCCGAAAGCTCCGCCCGGAGGATCGGGCTTCATTCAGGCGATGAAGCATTGGCGTCGCAGCCCCGAAGGTGGGGGCGCGGCAGTGAAGGAACGCGCATTCGGCTCGGATGTTCGGACTCCGGGTTACCGGTCGTCTGACAACTCAGATCCACCCGCCTCCGCTCCGCCTTCACCGCCGGCGGCCGCCGGCGATTGACATTGGCCGGGCGCGCCCCTGAAGGCGCGGCCGGTGGAGCTTTGTGGCCCGTTACCGCAGCGCGACTGTGGCCGGTTCTCACGGCCTTCCCCGCGCCGATTGCGATGCAAAAAGAACAGTGCCATCCGAACGATCTTGCGCGCGCAGTGTCAACCTTTGTCTTGAATCACGAGCGGACGATTGTGTCATCCGAGCACGGCTTCGAGGTAGATCTCCTCCGCGTTGTCGATCGCGGCGGCGATTGCGAAGCCGTGGCGGGCAAGCGCCGCGGCCAGCTCCTCCGGCGGAGGCAGGACGTCTTCGGCGAGCGGCGCGCAGCCGCCGTGGATCGAGGCCAGCGCGGCGCGCCCATCCCAGTGGACGATATGAAGGCGCCCGGCGGGCTTCAGCCAGCGGGAGAAGCGCGCGAGGACGGCGTCGACATCGTCGAAATGCGGGAAGACGCGGAAGCAGATCACCCGGTCCCAGGCGCGCTCGGGCAGGGATGCCTCCTCGCAGCGCACCTGGGCCAGCTGCACGTTGGCCTTTCCGGCGATGGCTTTCCGACAGAGATCGAGCATCCCGGCGCTCGGGTCGAACGCCATCACACATCCGCCGGCGCCGACCCATTCCGCGAGCCGTTCCGTGAGCGGGCCGGCGCCGCAGCCGGGCTCCACCACGCGCTGCCCGCGAAGGTCCCCGAGTCGTTGCCGCAGGAGCTCGAGCCGGGGCGCGTCTTCGGGCGTGAAGCGCATCGCGGTGGTCTTCCGGGCGAACGTGTCGAAGAAGTCGTTTTTTCCGGGGCGGGCGGGGTCGGGTTGGGAATGCATGGCGCGGCCGGTCCAAGTGACGGCGGGGCAGGTGGGAGACTACTTCCCCTGTCCGCCTGAGATCAAACCGAAGGTGACGCTCTCTCGACCCCCGGTTGCGCCCGGAGAATTTTCGTGTACCGTCCGGTGCTGGAATCAGGCGGCATGCCCGCCGTCCTGCGAATCCGCAAACAGCCTATTTGGCCGAACCCAATGAAATTACTCCGCCTTGTCACGACCGCCTCGCTCTTCGCCCTCACGGGTATCCTCGCCTTCGCCGGCGACCCGACCGGGACCTGGAAGTGGTCCATCCCGGGCCGCGACGGCAAGCAGCGGGAAATGGTCCTGAAGCTCGCGCTCAAGGACAGCCAGCTGACCGGAACCATCAGCGGATTCCGGGGCGAGACCCCCATCACCGACGCGACGTTCAAGGACGACCAGATTGCCTTCACCGTCGTGCGCGAGTTCAACGGGAACAAGATGGCGACCAAGTACCAGGGCAAGCTCGAGGGCGACGCGATCAAGGGGACCGCGGAGGGCACCGGCCGCGACGGCAAGTCGATGAAGTTCGACTGGAATCCCACCCGCGCGAAATAGCGGTACTGTGCCAATCTGATTTCTCAGCGAGAGCGCGCCTGGCTTCGGGCCCGCTTTTTATCGCCTGCGGAGCGCGCCCGCCGCCACCGCGGCCGCGAAGACGACTCCGGAGACGAGCACGATGCTCGCCCCGACCGGCCAGTCGCAGCGCAGCGCGAGCCCGAGCCCGCCCGCGGCGGAGCCCGCCGCGAACAGGACCGAGAGGAGCAGGGCCGGGCTGAAACGGGTCGTGAGCTGGCGCGCCGCCGCCGCGGGGTTCACCAGCAGGCTGTAGAGCATGAGGCCGCCGATCGCCTCGAGATTGACGGTGATTGCGAGACCGCACCACGCGATGACCGCATAGGCGATCGCGCCCGCCGGCAGTCCGCTCGACCAGGCGACGGAGCGGCTGAAGAGGACCGCCTTGAGCTCCCTGAGGAAGAGCCGGGCCAGCGCGGCGCCGGAGAGCGTGATGGCGGCGATCGCCGCGAACTGCCGCCAGTCGATCAGCAGGAGGTTGCCCCAGAGCAGCGACATCGCAGGCGAGCCGGCCGACCCGGCCAGGCCGATTCCGAGGAAGGCGAGCCCGAGGCTGAGCGAAAAGAGGATGCTGCTGAGCGTCGCCGCGGGGATCCGCGCGCGGTCGGCCGCCGGCCCCAGGAGCGCCGCGGCGATCAGGGCGCCCGTGAACGCGCACGGCATCGGCGGGATTCCGGCGAGATGCCCGACGACGGCCCCTGCGAGGGCGGCGTGCGCGAGGCAGACGGCGAGAAAAGGCAGATCCAGCGCGAGCAGGAAGAAACCCGCGAGCCCGCACCCGGCTCCCCCGAGGATGGCGGCCAGCCACCAGCGCAGTTCAAGAACGTCCATGCGCGCCTCCTCTCCCCCCCGGCACCATGGCGTACCGCCCGGCGTGCGCCAGCACCTCGAGCGGGCCGCCGTAGGCCGCGCTCACCATCGCGCTTGTGAGGACCGCCTCCGGCGCCCCAGCGGCCACGATCCTCCCCTTGGAAAGGAGGATGACATGCGTCGTCCCGGCGGGCAGATGGCGCAATTCGTGCGTGACGATCACCACCGTGGCCCGGGTTTCGTGCCACACTTCGGCGACCATGCCGATGAGGTTGTCCTGCGCCGGCAGGTCGAGGTGGCCGGCGGGCTCGTCGAGGAGGATCAGTTCCGGCTCCTGGGCGAAGACGCGCGCCAAGTGGACCTTCCGCTGCTCGCCTCCGGAGAGCGCGCCGAAGGAGCGGTCGGCGAGCGACTGGAGTCCGAACCGGTTCATCCAGTTGTCGCAGACCGACCGGTCGCGGAGGCCCGGGCGGCCGCGCGAGGCCCGGCCGATCTCGACCACCTCGCGCACGGTCAGGGGCACGGCGGGCGCGTGGTCGGCCTGCTGCGGCATGACGCCGATCCGGCGCCGCCAGGCGGCGGCCGCGCGCCACCCTCCGGAGCCCGCTTCGGTGCCGAAGGCCCGCACGCTGCCGGCCGCTGCGCGAAGCTCCCCGTTGGCCGCGCGCAGCAGCGTCGACTTGCCGGCGCCGTTCGGACCCAGCACCGCGGCCAAGCTGCCGGGCGGGAGCGCAAGCGTGACGTTGTCCAGCGCCGCACGGCCGCCGCGCAGGATCGTGACGCCATCAAAGGCGAGAGCCGGGATGGTGGCGGAGGTCGTCACCGTCGGCGTCCGGGGAGGCGACCGTCCAGCCGACCTCTAGCTCCGGGGTTGTGAGCGTTTCGCATTCCAGTCCAGCAAAGCCTGCAGATCGGACTGCACAAGCTCCCAATACGCACCTGCGGTGTCGCGGGCGGGGAAATTGCTCAGCATGACAAGAGGGACGCCGATGGCCTCGGCGACCGCGGCGGGGACGCGCCTTCCGTTCTGGACGTTCCCGACGACGAGCACGGCGCCGCGTTCCCGGCCCACGCTGATCGCCCCAATGAGCGCCTGCGGCGCCGGATCATCGCCCGGCGGAAGGGTGGCCACGACATCGATGCCGAGCCAGCGAAGAAAGTCCGCCTGGTAGGCGGCCGCGACGACCCGCACCCCCGCGAGGCCCGCGGCGTCGCGCCTGATGACCTCCTCAGTCTCGGCGGCGCGCGCGCGGATCGCGGGAAGCCGCTCCGAGACCGTTTCCGCGAGGCTCGGAACCCGTCGGGAGAGCTCCATGGCGGCCTCCTCGCAGAAGCGGGCGTAGTTCGAAGGCACGGTGAACGGCCCCCCGAACGAAAGCGCGACCGATACGTCCTCGCGCACGCCGGCGGCGGCGAAACGCTCGTCGAGGAACCGCTGCATGCTGTGGCGGATGATGAGCGCGGCCGCCTGGACGCGGCGCACCTGGCGGGGCTCCAGGTCGAACTGCCCGGGGCAGGTGCCGGGTGGCATGAGGGTCTCGACATCGACGGCGTCGCCCGCGAGATCGCGCACGGCCGTGGCGCCCATCGACGTGGTGACCACGACGACCGGCCGCGCGGCTGTGGCCGGCCGCGCCCCGGCCGCGAGGCCGCAGAAGAGCGCAAGGAGAAGCCTGGGCGCCGCGAGCCGCGGGCCCGGGACTCGGAGCGTGACGCCGTTGAACCACGCGAAGCGGAAGGCGGAGCGCATGGTTGAATCGGTAATGCGGTTGCGCGCCCCGTCAAGTGCGGCGGCTCGCTGCTTGTCACCGGGTCCGGAGGCCCTACGCTCGGCAACGTGGCTGAAGTCCTCCCCAATCCCACGCGGTTCACCTGCCCGGCCCCGTCGGCGGGGTTTTCGGAAATCCAGGTGGCCCACGGGGGCGGCGGGCGCCTGACGCAGGAGTTGCTCGACGGGATCTTCGGTCCGGCCTTCTCGAATCCGGCGCTCGATGCCCGGCACGACGGGGCTGTGATCGAGCCCGGCGGCGCGGGGCGGATCGCGCTGACGACCGATTCACACGTGGTGAGCCCGCTGTTCTTCCCCGGTGGCGACATCGGCCGGCTGGCGGTGTGCGGCACGGCCAACGACCTCGCGATGTGCGGAGCGCGTCCTCGCTGGATGAGCGCGGGCTTCATCCTTGAGGAGGGGCTGCCGCTGGAGACGCTCGCGCAGGTGGCCCGCTCGATGGGCGAGGCGGCGCGGGAGGCGGGAGTCGCGATCGTCACGGGCGACACGAAGGTGGTCGAGCGCGGCAGGGGGGACGGGATTTACATCAACACGGCGGGGGTCGGGACGATCGAGCATTCGCTGACGATCGCGCCGTCCGCGGTGCGGCCGGGCGACGCGGTGCTGCTGAGCGGCGACATCGGGAGGCACGGGATGGCGATTCTCGCGCAGCGCGAGGAGATTGCCTTCGAGTCGCCGATCGCGAGCGACTGTGCCCTGCTCTGGCCCGCGGTCGACGCGCTCCTGGGCGCGGGGATCACCGTCCGTTGCCTGCGCGATCTGACCCGCGGGGGCCTCGCCACTGCGGTGATCGAGATTGCCAGAACCTCCGGGCTGGCCGTCGCGCTCGAGGAGCCTGCGGTGGCGGTCACGGAGCCGGTGCGCGGCGCCTGCGAGATCCTCGGGTTCGACCCGCTCTACGTCGCCAATGAGGGGCGGTTCGCCGCCTTCGTGCCGGCGGGCGAGGCCGAGGCGGCGCTCGCGGTCCTGCGACGCTTCGCCCCTGCCGGGGGAGGCGCGGCGCGCATCGGCGAGGTGCGGCCTGGCCCCGCCGGCGAGGTCACGGTGCGCAGCGTGGTGGGCGTGCCGCGGATCCTGGACCTGCTGAGCGGCGAGCAGCTCCCGCGGATCTGCTAGCGGGACGATCGCAGCGATCCATCATGCAAGCGCCTCCAGAACCGCAGACAAGCCTCCCCGGCGCCGGATCCGCGCACCGGGTGGCGGCATGGCTGCCGGCGGCGCTCATCGCCGCGCTGGCGCTGGCGGCCTACGGCAATTCGTTCAAGGTGCCGTTCCTCTTCGATGACGAGGCGTCGATCCTCGAGAATCCGACCATCCGAAGCGTGCTGCCGGCGAGCGACGCGCCCGCCTCGCCATATGCTGCGGGCCTGACGACGAGCGGCCGGCCGATCGTGCGGCTCACCCTGGCGCTCAACTACGCCTTCGGCGCGACGCGGGTGGAGGGTTATCACGCGGTCAACCTGGCGATCCACATCCTCGCGGGCCTCGCGCTCCTGGGGATCGTGCGGCGGGCGTGGCGGCGAGCGACGGGCCGGCAGGAGGAGGCCTCCCTGGCAGGCCTCGCGGCGGCGCTCCTCTGGACATTGCATCCGCTGCAGACCGAGGCGGTCACCTACATCGTGCAGCGCGCGGAGTCGCTGATGGGGCTGTTCTACCTGCTGACGCTGTACTGCTTCGTTCGGGGGGCCTCCGAGCACCACGAAACACACGAAAACCTGCATTGTGGAGACATTCTCACCACAGGGGCAACGAAGAGGGTCAGGGGATTCCCCTGTGCCCTCGGTGGAGCAAACGCATGGTTTGTTCTTTCGGTTCTGTCGTGTCTCTTGGGCATGGGCTGCAAGGAGGTGATGGTGACGGCACCGGTGGTGGTGCTGCTTTTCGACCGGGCAATCTGGGCCGGGAGCCTGAAGGAGGCCTGGCGGCTGCGGCGCTGGTATTACCTCGGGCTTGCGGCGACCTGGATTCCGCTGGCGGTCCTCGTGGCGAGCACGGGAGGCAACCGCGGAGGCACCTCGGGATTTGACGTCGGTGTCTCCTGGTGGGCCTACTGGGCAACCCAGTTCGAGGCGATCGTCCGCTATCTCCAGCTCTCGGCGTGGCCGCATCCGCTGGTGTTTGAATACGGCGCGCGTTGGGTGGCGGGCGCCGGGGAGGTGATCCCTTATGCGGCGGTCGTTGTCGCGCTCGCGGCGGGGACTGCCTGGGCGCTCGTGCGGCGGCCGGCGTTCGGATTTTTCGGTGCGTTCTTCTTCCTGATCCTGGCGCCGACGAGCCTGATGCCCGGCACCAACCAGATGATCGTCGAGCATCGCATGTACCTTCCGCTCGCCGCGGTTGTCGTGCTTGCGGTGCTAGCCCTCCAGGGGGCGGCGGGCCGGCGGGGATTGGCCGCGGGCATCCTCCTCGCCGCCGGCCTCGGCGTGCTGACGCACCGCCGCAACGCCGACTATCGCAGCGAGCGGTCGATCTGGGAGGACACGGTGGCGTGGCGGCCCGGAAACGCCCGGGCATGGAACAACCTCGGCAGCGCTCTGTTCCGGGAGGGCCGCACCCGCGAAGCTCTGGATGACTTCGCCGAGGCGGAGCGGCTCGATCCGCAATCCGGGGACATCCACTACAACTACGGGCTGGCACTTTCCCGGACGGGCCATTTGCCGGAGGCGCTCCAGCAACTGCTCGAAGCGGTGCGCGTGAGGCCGGCGTTCGCCGAGGCGCGCGTGAACCTGGCCGGAGCCCTGATCGGCGCAGGGAGGATCACCGAGGCCCTGGAGAACGCGAAGGAGGCGGTGCGGCTGAAGCCGGCGCTTCCGGAAGCGCACGCGACGCTCGGGACGGCGCTCGCCAAGGCTGGCCGGTGCGACGAGGCGCTGGCCGAGTTGAACGAGGCGCTCAGGCTGAGGCCCGATTTCGCCGTGGCTTATCTCAACCTCGGAAACACCCTTGTCCTGATGCAGCGGTTTCCGGAGGCCGTGCAGGCCTATGAGCGCGCGGTCCGGCTGAAGCCGGGTGAGGCCGAGTACCACTTCAGCCTCGGGCTGGCGCTCGCGACGCTGGGACGCGGGGATGAGGCGCTGGCCCGGTACGAGAAGGCCGCGGAGCTGGATCCCGCGCACGCTCAGGCGAGAGTGGAGCTTGGAATCCTGCTCGCGCAGGCCGGAAAGCTCCAGGAAGCGCTCGCCCAGCTGACCGAGGCGGTGCGGCTCAAGCCGGACCTGCCCGAGGCGCACGGAAACCTGGGAATCGTCCTGGCCGAATCGGGGCGGTTCGGCGAGGCGGCCGACCAGTACGCGACCGCGCTGCGGCTGAACCCGGCGTATGCCGTCGCACACTACAATCTCGGGAACGCGCTCATCGAACTCGGACGGTTGGGCGAGGCGAAAGCGCATTTCGAAGCGGCGCTGCGGATCAACCCGAACCTTCAGGCGGCGCGCGAGATGCTCGGTCAGCTCCAGTAGCCGGTGAGGCTTCGCGCCGGAGCTTCCAGCCGCGCCTGGAGCAAAGGCGCATTTCCGGTTCTGCGCGCGGATCTGCCTGCGTGAGCCTCCGGCCCGGGCTGGTCTGCGAGGGCCCGGGCGCCCCCCATATCTGCATGCGGGCCTGGAGCGCCGCCCACGAGGGGAGCGCACCGGCGGGCACCCCAGAAGGCAGGGTATTCGGCTCGGGCGGCCGTGGGTGAATCCCCCCAGGACCCTCCGGGAAATCCCGGGACCGGATGGGGAAACCCAATGAGGGATCTAGGGAACCGGCCTGCTCCAACTCACTGCGGAAATGTCCGAAGATGAGTGAGTAAGAAAACATGAAGACCGCCTCCACAAATCGCACAAGCCTCCGGATCACCTCAATGGTGACCGCGCTGATTTGCGCTTTTGTGGGACGGGCGAGCGCGGCCGAGACCATCTCTCCCGAGGAGCAGATCCGCCGCCTTCAGATAGCCCTCGCGGTGAAGACCGCTCAAATCGAGCAGCTCCGCTACCAGGTGAATCAGGCGGCCCGCAAGAACGCTGATGTGCTGCCCGCAGTGACCCCGATGGCGGCAGGTTCCGAGACGCGCCGCACCCTGAGTATCGCTCCGACGGCGTCCGCCGACGCCCGCGCCGCTCGCGGGATGGCCGAGGCCATGGCCGCCCGGATCCCCGGAGCCTGTGTCGCCGCCGTCAAGGCCACCGGCAGCATGCGCCCCCTCTTCGACGAAAGCGCCCTTCTGGTTCTCGAGCCCGTGTCCTACAACTCGCTTCGCGTCGGCGATATCGTCACCTACGAGCATCCCCGCACCCATGACCTCATCGTCCACCGCCTCCTCGAGAAGCGCGCCGATGGCTTTTGGGCCAAGGGCGATCACAACGGGAAGATGGATGACACGCTGGTGACTTCCGAGAACTACCGCATGCGAGTCTGCGGGATCATCTATACCGGGGACAAGAATCCATGAACCTTTGTTATTGGCTGATGACGACTGACAATGACTGGTAATCCTCTGGGGCCCGCGGAGTGGTATCCCGACGGGCCCCCAGGGGACAATTTCCGGGAGACTGAGAGAGAGCCCATGCCTTTGAGGCACAAAACCGCGGTCAACGCGGCGGCGAGGCCGAGCCGGCCTCGCCCAAGGCGGGCCCGGCTGTGCGATCGGGCGGAGCGGCTGTGCATCGGCCGGGGCCCGGGCGGTAGCGGAAATAAGCCGCGCAGGCGCCCTCGCTGGAAACCATCGGAGCCCCAAGGGGATGCTCCGGGCTGCACCGGACTCCAAAGGCAGGGCATTCGAAGGGCTTCCTGAGTCCCCGCATGATCTGGCCGCTGATGCACTCCGTCGCCTCGGGGGTGCCGTTGCCGACCACGCCGAACCGCAGCGCCGCGTCGAACGCGGCGAACTCGGGCCTCAACCCGAGGCCGCTCCGCGGAATCCGGCCTATGCCGCGCCAGTTCCGGTCAATCACCGTGAAGACCTCCTCCATGGCGCGGCGGGCGTGGACGTTTCCCTCGGCACGGACGGCGCGGGCGTAGGCGTTGGCGACCCCGGCGCGGCCGTTCTCCAGTTGTTCGACACAGGCAAGCACACCCCGGAGGATATCCACCGGTTCAAATCCGGTCACCACGATCGGCACTCCGAAACGCGCGGCGAGCGGGCCATACTCGGCAGTGCCCATGACCGTGCACACATGCCCGGCGGCGAGAAAGCCCTGCACGCGGTTGTCGGGGGCGGAGAGGATCGCCTCGATCGCGGGCGGCACGAGCACGTGGGAGACCAGCAGGGAGAAGTTCGTCAGCCCGAGCCTGCGGGCCTGGATGACCGCCAGGGCATTGGCCGGCGCCGTCGTCTCGAAGCCGACCGCGAAGAACACGAACTCGCGACTGCGGTCCCGGGCTGCGAGCGCGACCGCGTCGAGGGGCGAGTAGACCATGCGGACGTCGCCTCCGCGGGCCCGGGCGGTCAACAGGTCGGCGCCTGTGCCCGGCACGCGAAGCATGTCGCCGAACGAGCACAGGGTGATCCCGCTTCGGGCCGCGAGAGCCACCGCCGCGTCGATCAGCTCGACCGGCGTCACGCAGACGGGGCAACCCGGGCCGTGGACGAGCGTCACCGACGGGGGAAGGAGCTCGTCGAGGCCAAACCTGACGATGCTGTGGGTCTGGCCACCGCAGATTTCCATGATCGTCCACGGGCGGGTGACGCGGCGGGCAACCGCTGCGGCAAGCCTCCGGGTGGCCTCTGCGTCCCGATACTCGTCGACGAACCTCATGGCTGCGCCGCTGGGGAGCCGGGCTCGGAGAGCTCCCCGATTTCCCGGAGGTAGGCGAAGGTCTCGGCGGCCTCCTCCTCGTCGATGACGCTTAGCGCCATGCCGACGTGGACGATGACGTAGTCACCTGCGCGGGCTTCGGGAACGCAGGCGAGGCTGGTCGCCCTGACGACGCCGCCAAAGCTGACGCGACCGGTGCGGAAGTCCGGATCATCGCCGGTGATATCGAGGATCTTCCCGGGGACGGCGAGGCACATGGGAGGGAAAGGGGTGCACTACAAATTGCCGGCCGACGGCGCATTGGCAACCGAGAAGACCGGCGCGGGCGGGCTTGCGCCCGCGGAGCGAAGCCGATTGTTGTCTGGCGTGGACTTGAAGCTCTTCTGGATCGATGCCTTTACCGAGCGGGTCTTTTCCGGAAATCCCGCGGGCGTGGTGCCGCTGGAGCGCTGGCTGCCCGACGGGGCGATGCAACACATCGCCTTTGAGAACGGCCTGTCCGAAACCGCGTTCTTCGTGCAAACCGGGGAGGGGCGGTACCACCTGCGCTGGTTTACCCCCGCCGTCGAGGTCGATATCTGCGGGCACGCGACGCTCGCCAGCGCCCACGTGCTCTGGACGGAACTTGGCGGAAAGGCCGCGCAGATCGAATTCTCCTCGCTGAGCGGGCCGCTCCTGGCGCGGCGGCTCGGGGAGAAGATCGAGCTCGATTTTCCCGCGATGCGCGCTGAGGAAGCACAGGTTCCCGCGCATCTGGTCGAAGGGCTCGGCCTCGCGCCGGAGCGCATTCTGCGGGCGGGGCCGCGCTGGCTGTGCGTCTTCGCCAGGGCTGCGGATGTCGCCGGCCTCACGCCCGACCACGGTCGCCTGGCTCAGGTGGCGCCGGGCCGGATCATGGTCACGGCGCCGGGCGACGACTGCGATTTCGTATCCCGCTATTTCGCCCCTGAGGCGGGAGTCCGCGAGGATCCGGTCACCGGCTCCGCCCATTGCGTCCTCGTGCCGTACTGGGCCGATCGCCTCGGGCGCACGAGGCTCCACGCCCGCCAAGTGTCCGCCCGGGGCGGCGAACTTTGGTGCGAGCTTCGCGGCGACCGCGTGGGAATCGCCGGGCGCGCCGTCACCTACCTCGAGGGAACCATCCGGGCCTGAAGCGCCCGCCACCGCCATGAGATCCCCTATTTTTCTCGCCCTGGTCGCAGCCCTCCTCGCGCCCGGCGCCCGCGCGCGCGCCGCCGGCCCGGCCGTCGACGTCGCGGCGCTCGACCGGGGCCGGATTCTCAGGGCTGCCGACGCCGCGCTCGGTCTCGAGCCGGTCACAATCACGAAGCACCTCGCGAAGTACAGCCAGGGCGGGCCCAACGATTTCTACTCCAACGGCGATTACTGGTGGCCCGATCCCGCCAAGCCCGACGGGCTGCCCTACATCCAGCGCGACGGGCAGACGAACCCCGGCAACTTCGTCGAGCACCGCCTGGCGATGCGCACTCTGCGCGACGCCGTCGCCGCGCTCGGCGCAGCCTACAGGATCACCGGCGACGATCGGTACGCCGCGAAGGCCGCCGTGCTCCTCCGCGTGTTCTTTCTCGATGAGAAGACCCGGATGAATCCGCACCTGCGGTTCGCGCAGGCGGTACCGGGCGTCTCGCCGGGGCGGGGGACGGGGATCATCGACACGCTGCACCTGGTCGAGGTGCCGAAGGCGGTCGAGGCGATGTAGCGCTCGCCGGCGATGCCGCCGGAGGTGGTGCGCGGGCTCAGGCGGTGGTTCGGCGATTACGTGGAGTGGATGACGACCAGCAAAAATGGGCGCGACGAAGCCGAGTCGGCCAACAACCACTCGGTCGCCTTCTGGCTGCAGGTGGCGGTGTTTGCCGAGTTCACCGGCGACAAGGGCAGCCTGGCCGAATGCCGCCGCCGCTACACCGAGGTCTTCGTGCCAAAGCAGATGGCGGCCGACGGCGGGTTCCCGCGGGAGCTGGCGCGCACGAAGCCCTACGGCTACTCGATCTTCCAGCTCGATAACATGGCGGCGCTCTGCCAGGTGCTCTCGACCCCGGAGGCGAATCTCTGGGCGTTCGAGCTTCCCGACGGCCGCGGCATCCGTCGGGCGGTCGCCTTCCTCTATCCGTTCCTCGCCGACAAGTCGAAGTGGACGCGTCAGCCGGATGTCACGGCATGGGATGGCTGGCCTGCCCGGCAGCCGCACCTGCTCTTTGCGGGCCTGGCGCTGGGCGAACCGAAGTACCTTGAACTCTGGAAGCGACTGCCCGCCGACCCGGCCGACGCCGAGGTGAGGCGCAACATCGCGATCACCCAGCCGGTGCTCTGGGTGGCGGGAATTTCGTGGGGCGGAGCAGGAGGAGGCCACAATGGCGGAGACCGATCAAACGCCGGCGGGAGCTAACAGTAGAACATCGCCTTTCTCCGGGGTTTCGGCAGGCCGCTGCCGGAACGGCAGCCGCGGGCGCGGCGCGGTCCGGATCGAGGACTCAAGTGGCCTTCTGGGCGGCCGATCATCATATTGGCCTCCCGGCACATCGGGATTGACATTGTCAGAACCCGTTTTGTTGTAGACGCTCCTTTTGCCGCACTGCCCAGTAGCTCAGCGGTAGAGCAGGTGACTGTTAATCACTTGGTCGCTGGTTCGATCCCAGCCTGGGCAGCCATTACATTAGCGGCTTCCGCGTCAGTAATACCCAACGCGGACAACGATTTGGTGAGCTTCATCAATTCCGCCAGAAGTCCCTGGAAACGCGAAAAAGAGCCCGTTTTACCCGTTTTTTGTGCGTCCAGTTGTGCGTGTTCTTCAATCCACGGAATTTTCCGCAGTTCCGCGTGCATTCCGACCGCCGGCATATCCGTGTATGCGTTAGCGGTCAGCACCGGGTCAGAATGCCCGAGAACATCCTGCGCGACACGCTGCGACACACCTGCCCTTACCCCCATCGTCTGCCAAGTCTTCCGGAAGGAATGGAAGTGTACCGACCGGCCCATTTCATCCCGACGCTCGATCCCTGCACGCGCCAGATCCGTCATTAGCGCGTCATAATTTGGAAACCGAGGGAAAACCAGTTCACCCGGCCGCACCGTAGCCGGAATGCACTTCCGCAATTCTGCCACAAGACGCGGATGCAATGGAACCGCCCGCTTGTCCTTATCCTTTGTCGTTTCGGCGCGAATCAACACAAAAGGTTCCTCCCCATCCAAAGATAGATCTCCGACCCGCAGCGCCGCAATCTCGCTCCGCCGTTGCCCGGTATACAGCAAAGTAAGGTAAGCAATCTTCCGATCTGGCGTTACCGCTGCGAACAACCGGCGCAACTCATCCTCCCGATAAGCTCGATACGGCCTTACCTGTTTTCCCCGCGTCTCCACCCCGGCCCTTGGCGGTGAGGCGGTACTTCTGGAGGCGGCTGGTGGGCTTTTCAGGAATGGTGTACTCAACCGTCTGGTCCGCCAACAGGAGCCGGATCACCTTGTTGAGCTGGCCGGAAATCTCCTTCTGGCGGAGACCGCTCGAGAGCTCGGACTTGGCAAGCGGCCCTTCCACGAGGAGCCGCAAGACCCGCACCTCCAAGGACTCTGGCCGTGACTCTGGCTGCGGCGCAACCGAGCCTCCCACAGCGAGATAGGCGCGCTGGGGTACACGCCGAATCGTGACCTTAAAGCCGTCGGCCAGAGTGAATTCCGGCTCCGGGAAGCCCCTGCGCAAGGGACACTGCGCAAGGGACAGGTCAGAAAACGGCGTTGCTGCGCAACGGGTTGGCGCTGGCGGTCTGTTTTCCGAGGGGAGGGTATTTTCAGCCTGTCCCCAGCACGGACCCAGCTTGAGCGAGAGCACCGATTCCGACTGGCAGGGCACGGCCCATTCCCAATTCGAGTACGGCAAAACCGCGTGTGCCAGCAGATGCGGATACGCCACCCCGCCGATCGTGATCTCCAGTTCGTTGGCGTGGGTCCAGTCGAACTGCAGACTGTGCCCGGGCTCGCGCACCTGCGCAAAGCATACCTCCTTCGGCGGCCCATGGGGGGCTCGTCCGCCTCACCTCCGTTCAGCGGTCCCGATTGGCAGGAGCCGACGCGCGAGGCGGCTTGTGGGCACGCCGTGTCATTTCCGTAGGGCAGCGGGCTGGGGCATTCGCTGGCACCACCTGCCGCGTTTCAGTCTACGACGGGTTTCAGCGGTGGCTGAAATCCGTCGTACCATGAAAACCTGCAGCGAGGCCTGAGAACGACCGCGGCCCGAGCGTGGATTTCGCGATACTATCTCCAGGTAGTTCGGAGAGAACACTACTGTAAAATAGTATATTGCATTCACTATCCCAAGATAGTAACGTCGGCGCATGAATTATCCGGTCGCCACCTCCTCCCAGCTCCGGGCGGTCCTGCGGGGCATGCGCAAGGCCCGCGGCCTCAGCCAGGCGCAGGTCGGACAGTCGCTCGGCGTCAACCAGAAGCGGATGGCGCGCATTGAGGGCGCGCCGGGCGTCACGTCTTTCGACCAGATCGCCCGGCTCGTCGCCGCGCTCGGGGGACGGTTGGTTGTCGAGATGCCGGACACGGCCGTTCCGGCGTCATCCGGTCATTCGCGCGCCGGTGTGCACCGGAAGGTGGCCGTCACGGCGGCGAAGACCGGTCAGGACAATTGGTGAGGAGGGCGCAAACATGGCATCTTCCACCCTGGCGATCTGGATGAACGGGCAGCGGGTCGGCGATTGGACGCAGGTCCGCGGCAGTCACGCGCTGCAATACGATCCGACTTGGGTGAGCTCGCCGGCCGGCCGGATGCTTTCGCTGTCACTGCCGTTCACGCCGGGCAACGCGGAGCACCGCGGCGACATGGTCGCGAACTACTTCGACAATCTCCTCCCCGATAGTGACGCCATCCGCGCCCGCATCCGGTCCCGGTTCGCCACCGCCTCGACCGAGGCATTCGAGCTCTTGACTGCGATTGGCCGCGACTGCGTGGGCGCCGTTCAGTTGCTGCCTGAAGAGGAAACGCCGGTCGGGTTCGACCGCATCGATGCCGAGCCACTCACGGATGCCGATGTAGAGCGATTGATTGCGGCGAGTGTGTCATCGGGTCGCGTGTTTGGGCAGCCAGAGTCCGATGAGTTTCGGATTTCGCTCGCCGGGGCGCAGGAGAAGACCGCGTTGCTGTTCCACCGGGGCAAGTGGTGCCGTCCGCTCGGCGCCACGCCGACCACGCACATCCTGAAGCTGCCGCTCGGCCTGGTGGGGCACATGCAGATGGACATGAAGGACTCGGTCGAGAACGAGTGGCTCTGCGCCCGGCTGATGCAGGCCTTCGGTCTGAACACCGCCTCGTGCGAGATCGTGGAGTTCGGCGCCCGGAAGGTGCTGGTGGTCGAGCGATTCGACCGCGCCCACCAAGCCGGCGGATGGATTGCCCGGCTGCCGCAGGAGGACTTCTGCCAGGCATTGGGCCGGCCGAGCACGCAGAGATATGAGTCGGATGGCGGGCCGGGCATGCGCGACATCCTGCGCATTCTCGAGACCGGCGACCGGCCGGCCGACTACATGCGCGCCTTCCTGAAGGCGCAGGTTGTTTATTGGATGCTCGCCGCCCCCGATGGGCACGCGAAGAACTTCTCCCTGTTTCACGAGCGGGGAGGAAAGTACCGGCTGACGCCCTTCTACGACGTGCTGTCCGCTTGGCCGCTGATCGGCCGCGGCGCAGGCAAGCTCGACGAACACAAGGTCAAGCTGGCCATGGCCGTTCGCAGCAAAAGTGCGCACTGGAAGTTGAACGAGATCCGCGCCCGGCACTGGATCGAGACCGGCCGGCGCTGCGGCGTCGCCGACATGCCGTCCCTCCTTGCCGACCTCGTCGCTCGCACGTCGGCAGTCATCGCGAAGGTCGGAAACGCGCTGCCCAAAGGCTTTCCCGCCGCGGTCGCCGATGCCATCCTCACCGGTGTCCGCAAATCGGCGGAGCGGCTGGGCGTGGAGCTGTCGCCATGAATCGGCGGCGTCGACACTGGTGACGCGGCGACCAAGAAACGTCGAGCTACGGTGTCGGCCACAGCGTCTCGCGATCCAGGCGGGTGAGAACGGTCTGCGGGTGAACGCCGAATTTCGGCGATACGAAGTCGGCAAATTCGTGAGAAAGCGTAGGGACAGACGGCGCGGAGCGAGGACGATGGCGTCTTTATCATCATGGCGGCCGAAGGTGAGAAAGTCCCATGACCTCGGTCCTAGAGGCAGTGGTTGATACCGCTGATCTCTTCCGCCCGACTTGCGAACGCTTCGATAATATCACACGAACATCCAGTGCCACCGCCCCAACCCCAACGCCTCTCCACCATCTGCTGGATCAGCGCCGCCACGCTTTCCGCCTTCCTCTGCCTCACCCAGTGCGGTGCGATGCTGAGCGTGCTGTGCCGGCACACCGGCCTCGGCATGGTCGCCCCGGCCGGCGCTCTTCTCGCCCTGGGCGCCGGCTATCTTCTCGCGGCAAAGTCACCACTGACCGCGCACGACCGTTGGTGGCCGCTGGCTCTTGCCGCAGGCACGCTCGCGGCCTCCCTCGTGATCTCCTCCTGGTACTTCGACCTCTCCTGGGACGGGCAGTGGTATCATCAAACGGCCATCTATGCCATTGCCCGGGACTGGAATCCGCTCGGAGAGCCGATGCGCGAATTCCTGCCGCATCTCCAGCTCTGGGTTCGCCATTATGCCAAGGGCCCCTGGTACGTCGCCGCGGCGATTTACAGGACCATCGGGCTCATCGAATGCGGGAAATGCACGGCGCTGATCGCGTGGGCGGCGATGGCCCTCTCGGTCTTTGCCTCCGGCCTTGATCTTGGTCTTCGACGCTGGCCCGCCGCCGCCATCGCCTTCGTGGTTTCGATGAACCCCGTCGTGATGAGTGAGCTGACGAGCTATCTTGTCGACGGAATCCTGTTCGGATTTCTCGTGCTCACGACAGCCGCCGTCATCAGCGCGATTGCCCGCCCGCGGGCCGTCGTCATCGTGGCCGGACTTCTCGCCGCCATCGTCTGCATCAATGCGAAGCTCACGGGGCTTGTCTTCGTATGCTTCGTTCTTGCCGCTGGGTGGGCGTGGTGCGTCATCCGCAAGCGCGAGATCCTCTGGCCCTATACCGGGCTGGCCGCGCTCGCCCTGTCGCTGGGGGTGCTGGTCTTTGGCTACAACCCCTATGTGACCAACACGCTGCACAGGCACCAGCCGTTCTACCCCGTCCTTGGCAGCGCGGCGTTCCCCAGCCTCACCGATCAGGGCAGGGAAGGGATCGAACTCTACGAGACCCCGAAGAATCTCGTCGGGCGCAGCCGCTTCGTCCGCATCGCCTATGCGACCTTCGGGCGCCCGGGCAATGCGCCTTATGCCAATGTCCGCGACGCCGCGCTGATGTTCCCCTTCGCGGCAAGGCCGTCCGACCTCCACTACTATCAGTATCACGAAGCGCGGATTGCCGGATTCGGCCCCTTCTTCAGCGGCGCGCTGTTGATCGCCGGCGGCCTGGGGATTGTTCTCGCGTTCCAAACCGGGCCCGGACGTTGGTGGGCTGCGCTCGCCGCCGCCGCGATCCTCGGTTCGCTTTTCATCAGCCTCCACCTTTGGTGGCCGCGCTATGGCCCCCAGCTTTGGCTTCTCCCCATCATTCCCGCCGCGCTGCTCTTCGCCGATGGCACGTCGCAATGGCTCAGGGCGGGGGCCTGGATCCTGACGGGCCTGCTCGCCATCAACGCCTGCATCGTCGCCGCGGTGCATCTTTCCTGGGAAACCCGCGCGAGCCAAACGCTCCGCCGGCAGCTGACCGAACTTCGGAACGGCAGCGGGGAGATCGAAATCAGCCTGCGCTATTTCGAGATTCCCGTCGGTGAACGGCTGACCGCTTGGGGCATTCGCTTCCAGAAACGAAGCCGCGACGCCCTGCGCGATGCCACCCCCCTCATGAGCGTCGTCGAGGGCTATCCCGGCGAGATCAAGTTCCGCCTGGGACACCCTGCGCCCGTCGGCCCGGCGGCAAAGCCATAAAGAGAATGGTGACGGAGAGGTGGAGACCGCGTCCGCGGCACGGCCTTGACGCCCCCGTGTCGCGGGACAACGGCGGCATCGGCGCGCCCGGAGGGCCAAGTGACGGGAGCGGCCGCCGGGCGGTCAGAACTTCAGGCTGATGCCCACGCTGCCGTTGAGCCCCGGCATCGGATAGCCGGCGCGCTGCTGGTAGGCGGCGTCGCCGAGGTTCTCGCCGGCGACGAACCATTCGCCGGCGAGCTGCCAGGCAGACAGAGCGAAGTCGCCGGCCAGCCGGGCGTTGAGGACAGTGTAGGAGCCCAGGCGGACGGTGTTGAGCGCGGTGATGGTGCGGCCGCGGGACGCGACGTAGCGTTTCCCCACATGCTGGCCGTCGACGCTCAGGCGGAGGTGCTCGGTCAAATGCCAGTTGAGGCCGGCGCTGCCCGACCATTTGGGCGCATACGGGAGGTCGTCTGGCGTCGATTCCATCGCGGTGACGCCGCCGAAGAGCGACAGGGAGCGGATGGGCGTGACGGTGATCGCAGCCTCGATCCCCTCGGTGCGATAGGTGCCGATGTTCTTCCAGACGGCCGGATACGGCGGAAAGTAGGTGACGATGCGGTCGGCGCCGCGATCGCGGAAGCAGGTAAGATCGGCTTTGGCGCCTGAACCCAGGCGACGGCTGATCCCGACCTCGAAGTGGTCCACCGTCTCGGCTTTGAGTTCGCGGTACAGGTTGTTGCCCGAGGGGTAGGCCATGACGTAGAAGCCGGGGTAGTTCACACCTCGGGCGGCCGAGGCATGGAATTCAAAGCTCGCGCCGTCGACCACAACACCCGCCTGTGGCGCGAGTTCGTCGGCGAACAGGCTGTGGCCGAAATAGCGTGCCCCGAACGAAGGCCTCACCGACCAGCCGTCGGCCAGCGACCAGCGCCGGGCCATCGAAGCGTAGGGCTGGATGAGACGGGCGAACTTGCGGGGAAAGGCGGAGGCGACACCGCCGGTGACGGTGCGGTACTTGCCCGTGATGAAATCGAGATCGACGCCGCCGAGCAATTCCGCGCCGGACCAGGGATGCGCGACTTCCCGGGTCTTCAGGCCGTAGTTGGCATAGTCGGTGATCGTGTCGTCGGTATTGAGCTTCGTTGTCGTGTTGTACTGCCCCGTCCAATTGAGGGTGCCGCCGGAGTAGTAGGGTTTCAGGCAGCCTTCGAACGCACCATACTTGTGCGCGAGCGTGGCGGCGACGAGGGTGTTGTCGTCCGCAAAACGGCCGTTGCGGTAGCGTTGTGAGGCTGGGACCAGGGCGGCATCGGGGCCGGGGTCGTTGGCGAAATTGTCGGTGCGGTTGCAGACGGCATGGGCGTTCCAGTGCGGACTGAGCGTCCAGCCAAGGCGCGCATAGCAGGAGCGGAGGCGGCCGTCTGAGTTGTCGCGGTTGCCGTCGGAGGAACGGGTGCTGATCAGCGCGAACGAATCGAACGTGTCGGAGCGGGTGCCGCCCTCGGCCAGGGCGGACCAGGTGCCGAAGGAGCCGGCGGTGAGCGCGAGCCTGCCACTCGTGCCGGGCTGCTCCTGATGCTTGGGCTCAAGGTCGACGACGGCAAAGGCCATGTTGCCGTAGAGGACAGGCTGGGCGGCCTTGTAGACGGTGATGCCGCGCGCGATATCGACGCTGAGCATGTCGAGAATCGGGTGTGCCCAGACGCTGTTGTAGCTGGGAATGCCGTCGACCGAGAGCTGGATTTCGGCACCGGGCCGGCCCGTTCCCATGCCGTGGATGAAGACCGCGCCGCCCTCGCCGCCGCCGAAGCTGCCGACGACGTTGTGGTGTGTGACGACGATGCCGGGTGCCTCGCGCAGGGCCGATTGGAGATCGGCGGCGTTGAGCGCGGCAAGCTGCGCGGAGGAGATGGCCGTGACCTGGCTGCCGAGCGGGTCGACCGTGGTGTCGGCCACGATCGGAGCGGCGACCACCCGGTAGTCTTCCATGTGGACCGGGTTGTCGGCGGAAACGGTCGTCCTGGAGGGCGCGGCGGCCTGCGCGAGGGCGCCGGCCGGGAACAGGAGAAGGGCGGCGAGGTATGGCGTTTGCATGGACGTTCCCGGCCAATCGGACATATTATTACGTTTTATTCAATCGTAATACTCATGCTGCCGCCCCCGCCCGCCAAAGTCCAAGACTCCTCGCTGAATCGGAACAGATCCCGCCGCTCTGCATCGAACGGCGTCCGCCGTTTGGCGAGGGGCATGAAGGAAGGAGCCTGACGGGCTCCTAGGTCGGCAGGCTGCGGCCGGTGGTGGTGATCGCGAGCTTGCCGTGCTTGACCCCCCGCGCCCCGATCAGCTTGTCGGCCAGCCGCCGGATGATGCCGGCCGGCCCGCGCACGGCGAGGACCTCCATGCAATTGTCATGGTCCAGATGACAATGCAGGGTGGCGATCACGCAACTGCCCTGATCGCGCTGCACGGAGTTGAAGAACTGCTGGATGTGGTGCCGGTGGTGGTCGTAGACCAGCGTGATGCTCCCGGCGACTTCCGTGTCGTCGAGCTGCTGCCGATGCTCGACCAACTCACTCCGGATCATCGCGGCGATCGCATGCGACCGGTTGGAGCAACCCTTCTCGTGGGCCATATCGTCGAGTTGCCGCAGCAACGCGGGCGGGAGGGAGGCGCTGAAGCGCGTGGCAAGTTCCTTGCGGGCCTTGGACATGTGGTGGGCGGAGTTCCAGGAGAAACTGCCACTGAATCAGGCCGGGACGAGCACGAACTCCGCGTCCAGGAAGGCCTCTCCCAAGCCTCTCCCAAGGGACAGGTCAGGAATACGATTCTGGTTAGGGACAGGCGGAATATTTTCTGAGCCTGAAGAAGGAATCAATTTGGAGGGGGCTGCCCGGGTATTCTCTTCGCGGAGTCGGGTTCGCGGCCTTGGGAGACCTGCAAAAAGCCCCCAGCCGCAAAGCCTCTCGCGCGGAGGTCGTGGAGATGCGCCTCAAACCCGTAGCTTACCCGAAAGCGTGCCTGCGGAGTCCGCGCAGGGTGACGAGTCCGCCCCAGTCGGTGATGGGAGGCAAGGGGTGGGGGGGCGAGTTGGTACAGTCAAGACAAAGGTGACACTTTGGGTCCGGGACATGGGTTACACTCAGGGGAGAGATCTTCCGCAAGGAGGAGAGCAGGGTTCCTGGCGGCCGTAGGCCGCCAGGAACCCTGCTCTGGTCAGATCAATCTTGCCGAGATAGAGCTCGGCAAACCAAAGGTCCATTTCATCAGGCCCGACTGGATCCAGGCCGACCTGCCATCCGCAGAGGCTCTCGGAGATGAAGAGATGGTGGGCGTGGATCTTGATAATCCCGCGGTGATTCACCCGCCGGATCAGAAGGCCGGGTTTGTAGGCGATCTCGTCTGGCGTACCGGTGAACGCTCGCTCCGAGGGTTTATAGACCTGGGCTGGCGTTTTCATTTTCAGCGCTTTGTGAGGGCGCTCCTCGTTGAAGCTCTCCCGCCAGACATCGAGCGCGGCCTGCTGTTCGGTAAGACCACCACTGACGAGTCCTTCGATCTCGTAGGCAATGTCACGATGCATGCGTTCGTGCCCACCGTTCTCTTCGGGATGACCGGGACGGATCCGATCCAAATCGATGCCCAGCACCAGCCACCAGGCCGACAAGCGGGTCAGTCCGAGCAAGCCATGCCCACAGGCGAAGGGAGCGCCGTTATCACTGCGGATCACCCGCGGCAGGCCATAGCGATCGAACAACCGCTCAAACTCATGGCGGACGAGTTCCCCGGTGTTCGTCTGCATGGCGCGCGCTCCCAAGATATAGCGACTGTAGTCATCCCGCACGGTCAACGGCTCGCACCGCTGGCCACTGCCCGTACGCCACCAGCCCTTGAAGTCGACCGTCCAAACGTCATTGGGTTCTTGCGCAACGATTGCACGGGTCAGCCGATCGGTACTGCGATGAACCCGCCGTCGCCGGATTTGCACCAATCCGGCTTTCGTCAAAATACGTTTGCAACTGCTGAGGCACGGCGCCGCCCCGTAAAGCCGCCGATACAGTTCTCGGATCTTGCGCGGACCCCAGCTGCGGTGGGCTTGCTTGAGGCGAACCAGTTCACAGACCACCGACTCCGGCACCTGACTAGGGCTGGAACGTGGCCGGCGCGGCGCATCGGTTAACCCGCCCAGCCCTCCGGCCAAGAACCGTTGCTGCCATTTATAGCCGGTCTTCCGGCTGATACCGGTCTCCCGACACAAAGCCCG